>QWCC01000011.1_pt1 | contig 167248 bp, 137 predicted proteins | sample 1972491 | NCBI WGS metagenome assembly QWCC01 (sample SAMN09866718, study PRJNA288562) | Human oral metagenome isolate term5_saliva, whole genome shotgun sequencing... | isolation source: mouth | host: Homo sapiens | place: USA: California
ACAAATACCTATCACTATGACTCTTGACGGAAAAGTAAGAATCCTCCTCTGCGAGGACGACGAGAATCTCGGCATGCTCCTCCGCGAATATCTCTTGGCAAAAGGCTATGATGCCGTGCTTTGCAACGACGGCGAAGAGGGATACCGTGAATTTCTCCGCAGCAAATATAACCTCTGTGTTTTCGACGTTATGATGCCCAAGAAGGATGGTTTTACCTTGGCAAAGGAGATCCGTCTCACGAATACCGAGGTGCCTATCGTCTTCCTCACGGCTAAAACACTCAAAGAAGATGTCTTCGAGGGATTCAAAATCGGCGCCGACGACTACCTCACGAAGCCTTTCTCGATGGAAGAACTCACCTTCCGCATCGAGGCGATCCTTCGTCGCGTCCAAGGCAAGAAGAACCGCGAACGCACCTTCTACAACATCGGTAAGCACTATGCTTTCGACACGCAGAAGCAGATTCTCAGCTACACATGCACGGACGAAGCCGATGCACAGCGCATCCAAGAACAGTTCGAGGCAGAAGTGCACGACGGCAAAGCGCAAAAGAAGTTGACCACCAAGGAGAGCGAACTCCTCAGCTTGCTCTGCGCTCACATGAACGAGATCCTCCAACGCGATTTTGCTCTGAAAAAGATATGGATCGACGACAACTACTTCAACGCACGCTCCATGGACGTGTACATCACCAAGCTGCGTAAGCACTTGCGCATGGACGAAGAGGTGGAAATCATCAATATCCACGGTAAGGGCTACAAACTTATCGCCAAAGAAGAGGAAGAAAACGAGGATTAAGCGTTCTCCTCCTGCTGATCAAACACACAAGCGGGCACACTTCTTTTCAGAAGTGTGCCCGCTTTTTCTATGCCGACCGGAACGAGGGGCACGTACCGTCGGTTGCAGGAACGAATCGCCGCATGTCGCGTCACCCAACCGGATCAACGGTCGGGCTCTGCGACGTAGACGAGGAAAGCGCCTTGGGCATGGATTTCGATGTCGGGGCGGAGCGCAACATTGAGCGTGCCCTGCCACAACCGCGTGAAGTCGTATAGCGGATATTGTAGACCGGAGGCGGAAAAATAGGAGGCCCCGAAATTGAAGATCGAGACTTCGCTCCCCTCAGGTACCGTTGCGCGAAAAACATCGCGCGACGGATAGAAGGTGCCGAAATCACTGACCAAGATTAGATCGGCATGTTCCTCGGCGTAATCCATGAGTAAAGCGAGATTGGCCAGGGCATGGTCTTCGCGCTTTCCGGTGGCACCGAGAATGACGAAGCGATCGCGGCGGCCGTTCGACAAAACGTGGTGGAACGTTTTGGTGAGGTCGTTGGTTTCCTGTTCGGCAATGCGCACAATTCGATCGGCATAGCGTGCGCGCACATCTTCGCGCACCGAATCGCCGTCGCCCACGATCACATTGGGTTCGAATCCGGCATCAACACAGGCGTTGGCCGCACCGTCGCAGCAGGCGATGTAATCGGCGCGACGAAGAAAGTCTAAGGCGCGCGGAGTGTTCGGGAACAAGCCTGCCGCGAGAATCACTGTCATACTCATTCTGCTCCCCCCTTAGCTTGCTGGCGCCGATAGAGGTTGCGCCAATTGAAATAACCGAACACGGCCACGGCTCCATAGATGAAAAAGAGAACGGCCCACGGGTAACTGGCCTGAAAAATGTACATATAAACATAGGCCGTGTTGACCACTACCCAAGCCAGCCACTGTTGTATGTATTTTTTCGACAGCAACCACATGCTCACGAAGCTCAGTCCCGTGGCGAAGGCGTCGGCGAAGGGCGTTTGCGGTGTGGGCACCTCGAGCGAGGGGAGGAAATGCGCAAAAAGCGCCGGGGCGTAAACCACAAAGGCGTAAATTGCTCCGAAAATCAGCAGAAAAATCAAGACTAAGCGAGGATACAATTGCGTGGGGATGTTGCGCACCACAAAAGCGCCGTCGTTCGTTTCGCTTTCCTGATCTTTCGATAAAAACATCGCTTGCACGGCTACGTAAAAGTAGTAAGCGAAAAGAGCAGCCGTGGCAAAATTGCTCTTGACCAAATTCACGTAGATGAACGGTAAAGCATTGAGTGCCGACACCGGCCAAAATTTGGGACTGGCCTTGTACTGCAAATAAATATAAGGGAGTCCCAACACCGTGCCGAGGAAGGCAAGGATGCCATTCAGCAGACTACTGTTGTCGAAAAAGGCGAAAAATGAAGTGAGTGAATCCATGAAATGATTTTTTCGCGCGTCGTCCGAGTGAAAGGGCGCGCACCGGTGAGAAAAAAGAATAAGTACGGCAGGACGCCACCCATGCCTCGAAGGGGTCGAGACATGTGATGGCGCCGCTGTCGGGGTTCGTCCGAAGACGAGAAGAAACAATGCGTGCGAAGACGCGAAAGATCAGAATTTCAACCCTACGTTGACCAAGAAATTCGTACCGGCCATCGGATAGAAACGCGGATCGTGGTGCACCGCGCCCTTGTTGTCGACATACGACTGCGAATAGCCGTTCGTTTCGTACTTGGCATTGAAGAGATTGTAGACCGTTGCGCCGATCGTGACCTCTTTCACTGAAGGAAGACGGAAAGTGTAGGCAGCCGAAAGGTGCGAAACGAAATAGGCATCGAGCGAATTTTCGCGCACCTCCATGTTGTCGAGGTATTGGCGGCCGACATACTGCGAGGTCAGCGAGGCGGTGAAGCCACGATAGTCGAAGGTGAACCGATTGTTAGCCACGACCGACGGAGAGAAGGAAATCGTGGTGTTCTTGCGAGCAGGCTGGGCAATACCTTTGCTCCAGTCGGCATTGGGCAAGTAGGCCACGTAATCTTTGATCTGGTTTTGGCTGAAGGTCACGTTGGCATCCCAGCGAAACATCGAACAGGGTTTCCAGGCACCGGCCAATTCGATACCGGCGCGATGGCTGTCGGCGACATTCTCGGAAATGGCTTCACCGATTTCGTTGAGATTGCCGTTGAGCACGAACTGATCTTTGTACTGCATCCAATAGAGTCCGGCCGACACCTCGAACTTCGAGCCATTGTAGCGGTAGCCGGCTTCGTAGTCGACAAGTCGTTCGGCACGCGGCGCATGCGCAGAGAAGGACTCTTCGTAGTTGTTGCGCGTCGGTTCGCGATGCGCCACGCTCACCGAGGCATAGGCCTGCTGATCGGGGCTGATCATCCATGTCGCACCGAACTTCGGGTTGAAGAAGTTGAACTTCACATCGGTATCGTGCTTGGCTTTCTTGTCCGAAGTGCCTTTGATGGTGTAGCCGATGTGACGATACTGCACATCACCAAAGAGATTGAGCGAAGGCAACAGCGCGTAATTGGCACGAAGATAAACATTTCCGTCCGATTTCTTGCCCGTATTGTCATAATACTTCTGATTGGGCATCAATTGACCGATGTAGTTTTTCACCCAAAGCACTTGGCCGAAGTGGTCGTTCTCAAAATAATTTGCGCCCACGCCTCCCGTGAGATCGAGTGCGCCGTTGCGATAGTTGAGTGAGACCATCGCGCCGCCGAAGTTCCCTTCGAGCTCCTTACGACGGATAATGTCGGTCTTCTTCACCTCTTGGCCGTCGAACGTAAAGGGCTTCAAGCCAAACGATTTGAGCTTCTTGTTGTTCTTATATTCCTCATAATAACCATTGCCGTAGGTGTAGTGGAGGGCGGCGGAGAGGTTGAGGTGGTCGGTCAACTGCTGTGTGAGCAACACTTGGGCGTGTTGCTGAAAATAGAAGTCGATCTGATTTTTGTAGAACTGCCCTGTCTCACCAATCGCGCCGTTGGGATTGTAGGTGCGGTTCGTGGTGAGCTGTTCACGGCTGATACCGTCCCAAGCGTGGTAAGTTTTTTCGCGACCACCGAAGAGGATAAATTTCAGCGTGGTACCCTCATTGAGATAAGCCCCTTGGAAGAAATACGAACCCAAGCGTGCCGAAGCGCGATCGCGGTAGCCGTCGGAGGCGAGGTACGACAAACGGGTGTCGAACGCCCAATGGTTGGCGAGCAGGCCGGTGCCGACTTTCACGGTGTTTTTCGTGGTGGCGAAAGAGCCGAACGACGAGTTGACCGAGGCGTAAGGCACGGCGCCGACGCGATCGGTTGTCATGTTAATGCTGGCGCCGAAAGCTGCCGCCCCGTTGGTTGAAGTGCCGACGCCGCGTTGCAGCTGAATGTCGTTGACCGACGAAACCAGATCGGGCGTGTCGACCCAGTAGAAAGTGTGGGCCTCCGGATCGTTGAGAGGGATGCCATTGTTGGTCACATTGATGCGCTCGCCCACCGTGCCGCGCACACGAATGCTCGTGTAGCCGATGCCGTTACCCGCATCGGAGGTCGTCACCACGCTCGGCAGTGTCGAGAGCAAGAACGGAATATCTTGTCCGAAATTCACGCGCTCGATGGCTTTCTTATCCAAGTTCGAGAAAGCCAACGGCGTGCGATTGGTGGCACGGTTCGTCACTACGCGTGCTTCGTCGAGACGAGACACGCGAACACTGTCGGCACGCTGTGCCGACACCCCAAGGACAGCGCACCAAAGGGCTGCCCCCATCATAACTTTGTTCATGTAGAATAATTTAGATAACTACGCCGGCATTACCCGGATCAGTTCATGGGGTTTGTTCTCAGCCTAAGAGTAAGGCACCCCCTTAAATCGAACGCGAAGTTAATCTTTTTCGCGTAATTCTACGCTCTTTTCGCCCGAAAAGAGGGAGAAAATGACAGAAAACGCCCAACTTTCCCTCAAGACATGGGCAAAATGCCTAAATTTGTTGTCTCCGCTTCGGTTGCTCACCGATCGGCATTTCCGTCTTTTCCATCCACTCGCCATGAAAACGCCTTTCTCCTCCCTCTCCCGCGAGACACGCATCGGACTGCTCGTCCTACTCGTCCTACTCTTACTATTTCTCGTCGTCAAAATCGGTTTGCTGCCCCTATTGAGCGGTCCCCCACACGACCGTTCGGCCACGACACGTGCCGAAGAGGAATCGCTACGCGAAGTACGCGATTTCGAACAGCGTCGGCGCGTCGATTCGCTCCACAAAGTGCAAGCTCGACAAGCACAGTGGGACGAATGGCAACGCGAGAAGGAGGAACGCCGACTGGCACGCGAACGCCGCGAAGAGGAATACCAAGCCAATCGCGCACGCTGGGACGCCGAAAAAGCCGAACGCGCCGCACGACGTGCCGAGCGGGAGGCGCGCTACGACAGCATACGCCGTTCGCGCCCGCAAAAGCTCACACAAGGCGTGCACCTCGACGCCAATCGTGCCGACACGGCCGATTTCCGACGCATCCCCGGCGTAGGCGAAGCGTATGCCCGCGCCATCATCGGTTATAGAGAACGTCTCGGAGGCTTTGTCAACGCGCAACAGCTCAGCGAAATCAACGGACTTCCCTACGACGTGGCCAACTGGGTACGGGTCGCGCCACAATTCGCCCCCCGACGCCTCAACCTCAATCGCGCCACCTTCAAGCAACTCGTCCACCACCCCTATCTCAACTACGAGCAAGTAAAATTCATCGTCAACCGTCGCAACAAGACCGGGCCGTTGCGCGGTTGGGACGACCTGCGCGGCTGTCCTTTGTTCACAGCGCACGATTGCACGAGACTACTTCCCTATGTGTCTTTCTGAGCGGGTCGCTTCGCCGCGTACGCCGTCGCCGTGCGTGTCGAATCGCGAGCGCGCCGGGTGGCAAAAGTGCATGCTGCCATCGCGGCATGCCGTTTGTTTTCGCTACGTCCGGCTGTCCGAAGGTATCTCCTGCAGCGAAGCGGTGAATCGGCCACGCGGATGAACAGAACCGCCACCCGCCGTTACGCGCTCCGCCTCCACTCGGAGAAACAAAAAAAACCGGAGGAACGAATGTTCCTACCGGTTTCAATTCTCTCAAGTGCCCAATTTGGGCTTGTCGCCGTGCGTCGGCGACGTACGTAGCTGTGTGCTAAGACTTATTTTGCGGGAGTTGCAGTCTTGGCGCTGTCAGTAGCTGCAGTCTTGGTGCTGTCCTGCTTGGTGCTGTCTTGCTTCATGCTGTCCTGGCTGGTGCTGTCACCTGCTACAACGCTGTCGCTGTCGTTAGTCGTGTTAGACTGAGCCTTGTTACCGCAAGAAGCGAAAGAGATAGCTGCGAGAGCTACGAACATGAAAACCAATTTCTTCATTGTTGTGTGAGTTTAGAGTAAAACAATCAATTGCTTGTATTAAAACGTATATATAATAAGAAAGCCACCTTCGTCACCTTGGGCTGCAAACTCAACTATGCCGAGACCTCCACTTTGCGCGATCGTCTCAGCCAACGAGGTTGCACCCCTTCCGAGGGCGAAAAGGCCGATATCTGCATTGTCAACACGTGTAGCGTCACCGGCGAAGCCGACGCCAAATGCCGGCACGCCATCCGCAGTCTCCACCGCGAGCACCCCGGGGCCTTCATCGCCGTCATGGGTTGCTACGCACAACTCTCCGGCGAGCACATCGCACAAATTGAAGGCGTAGACCTCGTCGTCGGGCAGGAACAGAAAGGCCGTCTCATCGAACTCATCGAAGAGCACTACGAAGCCAAACAACTCGGCGTGCGTGCCGACAGCGAGTCGCACGGCGGCATCTGCTACACCACCCCGCTGCGCGACATCAAGACGTTCGTGCCCTCCTGCTCTCGCGGCGACCGCACACGCTATTTTCTCAAAGTGCAAGACGGCTGCAACTACTATTGTACCTACTGCACCATCCCTGCTGCGCGCGGTCGCTCGCGCAATGCCACCATTGCCGAAGTCGTTGCACAGGCCGAACAGGCCGCAGCCGACGGCGGACGCGAAATTGTGCTCACCGGCGTGAACATCGGCGATTTCGGACGCACCACCGGCGAGAACTTCGCACAACTCGTCCGCGCACTCGATCGCGTCGAAGGCATCAAACGCTACCGCATCTCGAGCATCGAACCCAATCTGCTCACCGACGAGATCGTGGACTTCTGTGCCCACAGCCGTGCCTTCATGCCCCACTTCCACATTCCCCTCCAAAGTGGCAGCGACACCGTGCTCGCCCTCATGAAACGGCGCTACGACACCGCCCTTTTCCGTCACAAGGTCGAACTCATCCGCCGCATCATGCCCGACGCGTTCATCGGCGTCGACGTCATTGTCGGCACACGCGGCGAAACCGACGAGTGTTTCGAAGAAGCCTACCGCTTCATCGAATCTCTCCCCATCTCCCAACTGCACGTCTTCAGCTACTCCGAGCGCCCCGGCACTGCTGCCCTCGAAATCCCCCACGTGGTCAACGCACCCACCAAGCGCGAGCGCAGCCACCGCCTCCTCGCCCTCTCGGAGGAGAAGCGCAAGGCCCACTATCGCCGCTTCGTCGGACAAACGCGCAGCGTGCTCTGGGAACACCACCGCGAAGGCCGCCCCCTCATGGGCTGGACCGACAATTATATCCGTGTCGAGGCGGCACCGGGCTACGACATCCAAGCCGATTCGCTCGGCAACGCACTACTCGGTGACTTCAACGAGGCACAAGACGCTCTCATCGCCACCCCCGCCGAGTGATGGCACGTCACTGCCCCTTTCCTCCTGACCTCTCTTCAATTTAACTCCATGATTGCTGTTGTCATTCTCAACTGGAACGGTGTCGACATGCTCCGCCGCTACCTCCCGGGCGTCGTGAGCGACTGCGCCGGCGAAGGCGAAGTCATTGTGGCCGACAATGGATCGACCGACGACTCCCTCCACTACTTACGCACCGAGCATCCCGATGTGCGTCTCGTCTGTTTCGACCAAAACTTAGGCTTTGCCGGAGGCTACAATGCAGCCTTCCGCCGCATCGAGCAGGAAACGCCGGGACGCTACGATTATTATCTCCTGCTCAACAGCGACGTGCGCACCTCGCCCGGCTGGCTCACCCCGATGCGCACCTACATGAACGCGCATCCCGAAACGGCCGCCGCGCAACCGAAGATCCACGCCGAATGGGCGCACGACAGTTTCGAACACGCCGGTGCCGCAGGCGGATTCATCGACCGCTTCGGCTATCCCTTCTGTCGCGGTCGCCTGCTCAATGTGCTCGAAAAAGACCAAGGGCAGTATGACACCGTGCGCTCCCTCTTTTGGGCCACCGGCGCAGCACTCATGGTGCGCCCCGCCGATTGGAACGCGGCAGGTGGGTTCGATGCCCGCTTCTTCGCCCACTTCGAAGAGATCGACTTCTGCTGGCGACTTCGGGCGCGGGCGCGCAAAATCGTGTGCATCACCGACTCCGTCGTCTACCACGTGGGAGGAGGCACCCTCCCGGCCGACAATCCGCGCAAAACCTATCTCAACTTCCGCAACAGCCTCACCATGCTCTACAAGAACCTGCCCGACGACGAACTGCAACACGTGCTCAGCGTGCGCAAATGGCTCGACGCCATGGCCTGGTTCAAGTTTTTCGTCTCCGGCGACTTCGCCAATGCCAAAGCGGTGCGGCGCGCGCGCAAAGACTTCCACAAGTGGCAACACCAATTTGATCCCGAGCGAAAGAAAAACCTCGAAAACACCACCCTTTTCGACATCCCCGAACGCATTCAGCGCAGCCTCATCTATGCCTTCTATGTGCAAGGAAAGAAGACCTTCGCTCAATTCATGTCCTAACCCAGTCCCATGGCTGCTCTCTACCTCATTCCCGTCACCCTCGGCGACACGCCCCACGACCGCGTGCTCCCGGCTGCCAATGCCGACATCGTGCGCTCCATCCGCCACTTTGTCGTCGAAGAAATCCGCACGGCACGGCGCTTTCTCAAAGCCGTAAACCGCAACATCGACATCGACGCGCTCACCTTCTACGAAATGGGCAAGCACGCCGATCCCTCGCGCTTCTCGTCTTTTCTCCGTCCGCTGCGCGAAGGGCAGGATGTGGGCGTGATCAGCGAAGCCGGCTGCCCCGCCGTGGCCGATCCCGGTGCCGACTTGGTCGCCATCGCCCAACAAGAAGGACTGCGCGTCGTGCCGCTGGTCGGCCCCTCGAGCATTCTCCTCGCTGTGATGGCGTCGGGCTTCAACGGCCAAAGCTTTGCCTTCCACGGCTACCTTCCCATCGACGGCAGTGCACGCACCAAGCGTCTCAAACAGTTGGAAGCCCGTTCGCGCGACGAACACCAAACGCAACTATTCATCGAGACGCCCTACCGCAACGCCAAACTCTTTGCCGACATCCTTTCGGCTTGTTCGCCCAAAACGCGACTCTGTGTCGCCGCCGGCATCACCACCGACCGCGAGTGGATCTGCACACGCAGCGTCAAAACGTGGAAACAAACGGGCTTGCCCGATTTGGGTAAGACTCCCGCCATTTTTCTCATCTACGCCTGACCCGACGAGGCGGAGGCCTCTCCACGCGAAGGCCTCCGCCCGTTTCTTTTGTCGCCCCGGCCATGCCGATTGCAGCGCCCTCACCGCAAAGTAGGCCGATTCGCAGTCGGAGTGCACCTGCCTCATCACTCAAGTCGACACGCGGTTCTTCGATCATCAAAATCAAGCTATTTTTCACGCCCCTTCCCTCCTCTTTTTATATATGCTTCGTTCCCTCTTGGCCGTCGGTTGCGGCTGTTTCGTTGGCGGCATCCTCCGCTATCTCCTCACGTTGCTCCTGCCCGGCGCCGCCGACGGGCGTTTTCCGTGGAGCACCTTCGCCGCCAACGCCCTCGGCTGTCTGCTCATCGGCCTACTGAGCGGTGGGCTCTCGCGCACTGCGGCGCCCGACACACTGCGCCTCTTCCTCACCGTCGGACTTTGCGGCGGCTTCACCACCTTTTCCACCTTCGTGGCCGACGGCCGCGCACTATGGCAACAGCAACTCACGCTTACCGCCGTCGCCTACCTCTGCTCGAGCCTCATCGTCGGCTTTGCCCTCCTTTGGTTAGGACATCGCCTTGCGGCCTGATTGCACCTTGTCGCACTCGTCGAGAGCGAGATGTCCAGTTCACCCCACCCTTCCCCTTCGCGCATCTGTTCCGTTAAAACACCTTTCAACTTACTCTGCTTATAGGTATCATCGAAGGAGAAAGAAGAAGGCCTAGGCCGAACGCTGTTCTCTACCGCCCATGACGTTCTCTGCGACCCACATATGGTACCTATTTTCCCTTCCTCTTGTCAAAACAAAGAGCGCCACGCTGCAGTTTTGCAGCGTGGCGCTTTCCCTGCGCACCGATGGACAGTGCAAGAAGAAAGGAAATCTTTGGAATGGTGTCATGGTTTGACCGTCTTCTTTCCGTTCACCACATACACTCCGGCCGGCAAATGTTTCCATGCTCCGCGCACGCGCTTGCCTTGCAGCGTATAGATCTGCTGCGCACCGTCTGCACCGAAGCGCACGCTTTCCACCGTGGTGGGTTTAGCGGTGAAATAGCCCGTTTCCGGATTGGCCATCTTTGCATCGGTCTTCTTTCCGTCGTAGCCCACTGCGCCCTTCAACTGCCAGCAACCAGCAAACATGTCTTCCGATTTCGCGCCCCTTCTCCAAGCCGTATTGCTACTAATGGTAGTCAGCGCCGAGCAACCTGAGAACATTTCACTCATGTCGCTGACTTTTCGCGTGTTGAAGTGCGACAAGTCCAAAGAAGTCAAACCGGAGCAACCTTTGAACATCCAACTCATTTTGGTGACCTTTTGCGTGTTGAAGTTCTTCACATCGAGAGAAGTCAAATCAGAGCAACCTGAGAACATCGAACCCATGTTGGTGACGTTTTGGGTATTGAAGTGCGACACGTCCAAAGAAGTCAAACCAGAGCAACCAGAGAACATCGCAGCCATGTCGGTGACATTTTGGGGGTTGAAGTGCGACAAGTCCAAAGAAGTCAAACCAGAGCAATCCCAGAACATCCCCCTCATGCCGGTGACGTTTTGGGTGTTGAAGTGCGACAAGTCCAAAGAAGTCAAACCAGAGCAACCAGAGAACATCTCAGCCATGTTGGTGACGTTTTGCGTGTTGAAGTGCGACAAGTCCAAAGAAGTCAAACCAGAGCAACCAGAGAACATCCAATTCATATAGATGACCTTTTGGGTATTGAAGTGCGACACGTCCAGAGAAGTCAAACCAGAGCAATCCGAGAACATTCCACTCATGTCGGTGACGTTTTGGGTGTTGAAGTTCTTCACATCGAGAGAAGTCAAATCCGAGCAACGATAGAACATCCTTCCCATGTTGGTGACGTTTTGGGTGTTGAAGTGCGACAAGTCGAGAGAAGGCAAACCAGAGCAATCGGAGAACATCCATGACATGTCTTTCACTTCCGAAGTGTTGAGAAACTCTAACCCTTCGATCTGCTTGAGCTCATCATAATTGTAGAACCACCGGGCAGTGGTGGTAGGACGGAAATCTCGGAACGAGACATCGAACACCACACGAGTGGTAGTACTCTCAGCAACCCGGTATGTTCCTGCCCATGCAGGGTAGGTGACGTTTCCCTTTTCTTTCTTCTCCTCGATGCCCCAAGTCGTCCCGGTGCGGGTGGCACGTTGGTCGTCGTAGTAGAAGGTGAGCGTCGTCTTGTCCGCGCTTTGCGCCACATAGGCCTCGCGGGTTTGCGCCTGCGCACGCTGCGGAGTGGCGAGCAGGAAACTAATCAGTGCGAAGCACATCGCACAGCAATAACGTAAAGAGTGAATCATACGGTTGTGCTCCTCCATTTCTTTCCCCGATCGGGGAAGTTGCCTTCGGGAGCTGGGGCAAGGGTGAAAATACAGCGTTGGATGAACTATTGTTTTATATTCCGTGCAAAGTTAAGGGGAGGGGCAGCGGAAAGAGGTAAATAGGCTTAGAGGGCCTTAGGCCGAACGCTGTTCTCAACCGCCCATGGCGTTCTCTTCAACCCATATATCCGTACCTATCTTCCCTTCCTCTTGTCAAAACAAAGAGAGCCACGCAGCAAAACTGCAGCGTGGCTCTTTCCTCAAGTGAGCATTTGCACCGAATCACCTGCTTCTCACCGTAGTAGATTCAGCGGTGAAATAGCCCGTTTCCGGATTGGCCATCGTTGCGTCGACCTTGTTCTTGTCATAGGAGACTGCGCCTTTCAACTTTGTACAACCGGCAAACATGTCTTTCGATACCTTGCACTGCCAAGTCCTGTTACATTTAATAGTGGTCAGCGCCGAGCAACCGGAGAACATGTTACTCATATCGGTTACGTTTTGGGTGTTGAAGTGCGACACGTCAAGAGAAGCTAAACGCGAGCAACCATCGAACATGTGATACATGTTGCTTACGTTTTGGGTGTTGAAGTTCTTCAAGTCGAGCGAGGTCAGAGACGTGCAAAAAATGAACATATGTCCCATGTCGGTGACGTTTTGTGTGTTGAAACTCGACACGTCAAGGGAAGTCAGCGCCGAGCAGCCCCAGAACATGCCTCCCATATTGGTGACATTTTGAGTGTTGAAGTGCCGCAGATCGAGTGAAGTCAAAGCCGAGCAACCATCGAACATGTTATCCATGCAGATGACGTTTTGGGTGTTGAAGTGCGACACGTCGAGAGAAGTCAACCCCGAACAATCGGAGAACATGTAGACCATGTTGGTGACATTTTGTGTATTGAAGCTCTTCACGTCGAGAGAAGTCAACCCCGAACAATCGGAGAACATGCCGGCCATGTTGGTGACATTTTGTGTATTGAAGCTCTTCACGTCGAGAGAAGTCAAGCCCGAGCAACCGGAGAACATGTTACTCATATCGGTTACGTTTTGGGTGTTGAAGTGCGACACGTCGAGAGAAGTCAAAACCGAGCAACCGTAGAATGTGTAGCTCATGTCTTTCACTTCCGAAGTGTTGAGATGTTCCAGCCCTTCTATTTTCGTGAGGACTATACAATTTAAGAACCACATGGCGGTGGTTGTGGGACGGAAATTTCGGAACGACGCATCGAACACCACACGAGTGGTAGTACTGTCGTCTATTTCCCATGTTCCTGCCCATGCAGGGGAGGCTACACCTCCCTCTTCTTTCGTTTCCTCGATGCCCCATGACTTGCCGGTACGGGTGGCACGCTGGTCGTCGTAGTAGAAGGTGAGCGTCGTCTTGTCCGCGCTTTGCACCACATAGGCCTTGCGGGTTTGCGCCTGCGCACGCTGCGGAGTGGCGAGCAGGAAACTAAATAGTGCGAAGCACATCGCACAGCAATAACGTAAATAGAATTTCATAAGGTGGTGCTCCTCCATTTCTTTTCCCGATCGGGGAAGTCGCCTTCGAGAGCTGGGGCAAGGGTGAAAATACAGCGTTGGATGAACTATTGTTTTATATTCCGTGCAAAGTTAAGGGGAGGGGCAGCGGAAAGAGGTAAATAGGCTTTCGTTTTTTGCCTTCACCGCTTCACCGGTATGGCGTTTTTCGTTTATACACAGGGGGTTGCGGGTGAAGGTTTTCGCCAAAAAGGCTTCACCCTTTGTGCACCGACGCCGCCCCTTTGAAGGCATGCACACACACCGAGCCAATGGGCGGCGAAAAACGGGGACGAGGGACTGAAAAACGCCCAATTTACGCCGGATTACCCGCTCGTTTCTTCACTCCGGTGGGTGAAGGAGAGAACCGAAAAGGTGAACCATGACTTCACCCTTCCTTCACCCTTAAACAATTAACAACCAACCCAATGTGCCACACGGTGAAGGAGTGAAGGCAAAAAACGAAAAGCGACGGACGCGCGCGTGTATATACGCGCGCGAGCCACAGTCTCGTTCACCGGCGGAAACCGCAAGACCGCTGCTGCTCGCAGAGCCGACAAATCGCGCGACAAGCTGCACGTTTTTGTCGGCTCACGAATCTCTCGATGGGACCTTGCCGAAAGGTTCACCCCGATGTCGCCAACTCGCGCGCGTCTTTCGTGCGCGCACGCACACGCTGCACCGAAAAGAGGACTACAACCGAGCAGCCGGGGTACGACGGGGAGAGCAGAAGCGGCAAGAAGCTGAGGACGCGACACGAACGCAGCGACACGCACCGGCATTTCGTTGCAGGAGGCGCATTGTGCCGAAGAGGAGTCTACGAACGACGGGAAAAGAAGGAAAGCGGGAGGAGAGAAGGAGAACAAAAAATCCCTCACAACATGAAGTTGTGAGGGATGGGAGGAGGGTGACTGATGGGATTCGAACCCACGACATTCAGAACCACAATCTGACGCTCTAACCAGCTGAACTACAGTCACCATGAGCACCTTTCTTCCTGAAAGGCGATGCAAAAGTACGGACTTTTTGCGTAGCCTCCAAATTTTCGGGGAGTTTTTTTTTGATTTCGAGCGTTTTTTCTTTCCGATCAGTCCATCACGTCGTCGGAAGCGGTGTCTTGATTGGTGTCCTGCACGATGTGCGGTTTGCCGGATCCGACGAGCGGAAGCGTGATTTTGAAAGCCGTTCCGCCCTCTTCGTCACCGGGTGCGTTCAATTGGGCGCCGAAATGCAGGCCTTCGGCATCTGCTCCGCTGAAAGCGATGCCGCCGAGAATCTGATTCTTGGTGCCGTCGGCAGAGAAATCGGCTTTCGTGAACGAATACTGCACCGGCGTTCCGCCGTCGCGAACGACGCTCACGGTGATGCGGTTGTCGAGATAGGGGTCGCCGAAACGATCCTTGACGCGAGGCAGCGAATCGTCGGGCGTGCTGACAATGTCGAAATGATATTGGTGGCCGTTGTATTGGGCATCGGCCTTCACGGTGCGTGCTTCGTCACGGCCGGGGCCGTCTTCTACGGCAAGGGGGACTTGGGTGGTATCGGTCGTGGGGCCTGACGACGATTTTCCGCCGCAGGCTGCAAGACTCGAAAGGGCCAACGCGAGCGCGGCCATCCAATAGAGCTTTTTCATGCTTTGTGAAGAGTGTTTCTTTTTTCGCTGCGAATATAGCAAATTATTGCTACATGACAATTGTCCGACCGAAAATAATCGCTATATTTGCCAGACCATACTTACTTATATGACAAGACTATTTTTCATCATACTCCTCTCGCTGAGCCTCGCGGCCTGCCACGACAAAACAAGCGGCACGCGAGGAGACGATTCGTCGGCCGTGGCCACCGCACGTCCCCAAACACCCATCGACACGGTGAAACAGGTGGTGATGCGCGCGCAGCAGCAAAACAAGCTCTACACCACCGAGTGTAAGGTGCACAAAGTGGTGCTCTTTTCCGACAACGGGAAAATCGGCGGACGCTTGCTCGACATCGACAAGCCCGGCTACCGCAAAGTGGCCGTGCCGCTGGATGTGACGCTCAAGGGCTATGTCGATTTCTCGACCTTCGACTCGACCAACGTGCAGCGCACCGACTCGATGATCATCATCACACTGCCCGATCCGCAAATCGTCATCACCGCATCGCACATCGACTTCAAGGCCGCACGACAATACGTATCCACTTTCCGCTCGAATTTCAACGACGAGGAAATCACACAATTGGCCAAACAAGGCGAAGACAGCATCAAACAACACATCGGGCAATATGGACTGGTGGAGGCTTCGCGAAATGCCGCGGCGCGGGTGCTGATCCCGATGCTCAAACAATTGGGCTACCCCGAAAGTAACATCGTGGTGCGATTTCGAAAAGACTATGACAACAAGGACCTCATCCGTCGCGTAAGAACCCTCAACACGCCCGCTTCATGAAGAACGACAACGAACTCCAAAACTCGGCGCAAGAGTCTGCAGCGCAGTCGCAAATGACCATCGGCCGGGTACCGATGTCGACGAACTCGACGGCCGGCGACGAACCGAGCACCGCGGAGGAAAACGCGGCGGAACAACTTCCGACAAACCAAATGGCGGCGAACGAATCGAAAAACGCACCAGCGGCGGCGAGAACACCGAGGGAAACACAACCGACCACAGCGGCGGATGCGCAACTCTCAAAGACGGCACTGCCCGCAACGAACGACCCGAACGCGGAAACACCGGCAACGCCGAAGCTTCCGCCCAAAGACAACGGCTGTCTGCTGGCGGTGTTGAGTGGCCTGTGGTGGTTCATCAAATTCGTCTTTCGCAAATGGCGCTTCACGCTCTCGCTTCTGGTGCTCTGTGCCTTGGCCTTCGTGGGCTATCGCATCAAAAAGGTGTATTTCGACGGCGACGGGCTGTTTGCCGAGCAAAAACAAGCCATCGATTCCACACCCGAGGAGATTCGTGCGCTGCGCGACATCGGACAATGGGAATTTCTTTCGGTCGACACGGAAGAATTGGTGGAAAAGAATGAGAGTTCTTTACTTTCCACCCAGAAACAATTGGTGTGCGTCTACCGCGGCACCCTGCGCATCGGCATCGACATGAGCAACCTGCCCGCTGACTGGTGCAAGGTGCAGGGTAAAACCGTGCTGCTCCACTTGCCTGACGTGGGGCTGCTCGACGGCGATTTCATCAACGACACGCGCACCACGGTGTTCGTGCAAGAAGGCAATTGGAATGCCGACGCCAAACAACAACTGCGCACTCAAGCGGCGGAAGCCATGAAGCGACGCGCGCTCAGTGCCGAGAATCTTAGCCTGGCACGACGCAATGCGGAAGAACAGTTCCGTAAACTTTTCACTGCTTTGGGATACAACGACGTCAACATCGTGTTCGGCGACGGTAAAAACAACTGATAGCTCATGAACAGACTTTGCTCTTTCCTCCTCAACACACTCTGGCTGGTCGGCATCGGCCTGTCCTTCGCAGCTTGCGACACAACAAATGTCGGACCAATACCGCAACCGACGAAGAAACAGACGGTGCTGATCTATATGGCCGCACAAAACTCGCTCGGCTACGGTCATTATTATTTGCAAGACAGCACCGAAATGATGAATGGCGCACCCTATCTCCACGACGGGGAACGGGTGTTGCTTTACATCGACGACGCGAGAGCACCCCGACTCTACGAAATTGCTCGGGGATATGGCGCGCCGAAATTGGTGAAGCAATGGAAAGAGGACCTCAATTCGACAGATCCCAACACCCTCACCGAAGTGCTCAACATCATGAAAAATGACTTCACCGCCGAACAATACGGATTGGTGCTGTGGAGCCATGCGAGTGGATGGATTCCGGGGGCGCGAAACTATCGCGAAGCACATCCCACCACGTCGAATCCCATTCTCACCTCCGGCGGGAAGGCGACGAAAAATGCGGTGCGCCGCTTCCGCCCCCAAAGCTACGGCATGGACGTGGGCAAGAACGGAAACATGGCCACGGACAAAGCGATGCTCGGCGACTTCCCCTACGAAATGAATGTGGAAGACATTGCCAAGGCCGTGCGACGCAGTGGTATTCACCTCCGTTTCATACACAACGACTGCTGCGAAATGCAATGCATTGAAGTGGCCTATGCGCTGCGCGATGTAGCGGACTATGTAGCGGGATCGCCCATGCAAATTTCGGCCATCGGAGGATTCTACACCGACTTGCTCCGCCAGGGCTACTTCTCACAAGACATTACCGACCTGGGCAAAACCTATGTCGACTACTATCTCGGTAAGGGCAGTCAGCCCTATGTTGAGAATTTCGGGGTGGTGTTCTCAATTTTGCGCACCGCCGATCTGCAAGCGGTGGCCGACTCGTTGGCGAAGGTGCTACCGAAAGATCTACCCGCGCTCAATGCACAGGGATTGCCCAACTACCCCAACACAGAGAACGTGCAACCTTATTCTCGCTATTCGAGTTATTTCTTCTATCGTCCGGAGTATTTCGACATGAGCGATGCCTTGCGCCAATTTCTGCCGGCCGAAGATTTCGAGAAAGTGCAGAAAGCACTCGACCGTGCCATTGTATATAAAGGAACCACGCAGCGTTTCTACACCGGCATGGGCGCCGGACGACAATACTGGTGGAAAGGCAACTGGCGCAACACGCAGGATTTCAACGATGTCATTTATGTGAACGAACGCAACTATTGCGGCGTTTCGATGTTCGTGCCGCAACAGCGCTATGCGGACAATGCGGCCCGCTGCCCGCAGGGTAATCTGAACACAACCTTCCGCGACACCGAATGGTACCGCGCCGCAGGTTGGAAAGCCGCGGGATGGTAATAGATAGTGTGACGCGGGTGGCAAGAAAGCAGTAGGTCGAAAAAAAATGGGCGTGCTCAAAAAAAGAGACCGACCGATGTGAAAGCCTCCGCCCCGTAGTTTATATAACCGCCTCGCCGGTATATAAGCTTCGTCGGTCGAAACAGCAGTCGGCCGGCGAAGCTTGCGCGTCCACGCACTCCGTTCTTGCATTTCCTCCCTATTTTCCTCTTCTTCCTTCCTAATTTCTTTTCATCTCTCCCTCTCTCTTCATGGCAGCTATCATCCTTTGGGTACTCAACCACCTCAGCTATTGGGTCATCTTCGTCGGCATGGCCATCGAAAGCTCGTTTATTCCCTTTCCTTCGGAAGCCGTCGTTCCTCCCGCCGCGTGGTTGGCGCAGCAAGGCACGCTCGACATCGTTTTGGTCGTGGTGGTGGCCACTTTGGGAGCGGACCTCGGCGGACTCATCAACTATGCGCTGGCCTATTGGCTCGGACGCCCGGTCATCTACCGATTGGCTGAGACAAAATGGGCAAAAATGCTGCTGATCGACCGGGAGGCAATCGAAAAGAGCGAACGTTTCTTCCGCCACCACGGGGTGGTTTCCACTTTGGTGGGACGACTGGTGCCGGGCGTGCGACAACTCATCAGTATTCCCGCGGGTTTGTCGCGCATGCACCTCGGTAAATTCCTGCTCTACACCACCCTCGGTGCCGGCGCATGGAACTGCGTGCTCGCTTTCCTGGGTTTCTACGTGATTCCCACCGCTTTTCCCGATCTCAAAACCACCGAACAGGTGATGGACCGCGCCAATCGTTACAGCCACGAGATCGGCTACGCCCTCATCGGCATCGTCGGCCTCTTGCTCGCCTATGCCGTCTACAAATATTGGCGTCATCAGAAAACGAAACAAGGAAAGACCGACGGAAACGCCCAATGCAGCGACGAAAACGTCCACTGATTTGTTTTTCTCTTCATTCAACCGCCAACGCACATGCTGATTCAACTTCCTCGTGCTTTCTGCGCGGAAATCACCCTCCCGACCAGTAAAAGCATCTCGGCGCGCGCACTCATAATTCGTGCGCTTTGTGACATGCCTTGTCCGCTCACGGGCCTTTCGGACAGCGACGACACCCGAACGATGGAAACGGCGCTGGAAAAAGTGGCGAGTGATTCCCAATTGGAGGAACCGCTTCTCCTCGACATCGGCGCGGCCGGTACCGCCATGCGCTTTCTCACGGCTTTTCTCGCCACACGTGTCGGAAAGACTTTCCTCCTCACCGGCAGTCAGCGCATGAAACAGCGGCCCATCGCCCCGCTTGTCGAAGCCCTCCGCGCACTTGGTGCGGAAATCGACTATGCAGCGGAAGAAGGCTTCCCGCCTCTCCGCATCAGCGGGAAGAAATTGCGTGGCGGAACGGTGGAACTTCCCGCTCAGATCAGTTCGCAGTACGTCTCTGCCCTGCTCATGATCGCTCCCACCCTCGAACAGGGTCTCCACCTCCAACTGCGCGGAGAAATCGCATCGGCACCTTATATTTCCATGACGCTCGCGCTCATGAAGACCTTTGGCGTCGAAGCAAAATGGGAGGGAAATCAGCTCTACGTCCCGTCCGCGGCCTACTGCGCTCCTACTTCCTTCGCCGTGGAACCGGATTGGAGTGCCGCATCCTACTGGTATGAACTCGTGGCGCTCTCCCCCGATCCGGAAACCCGCGTTTTGCTCCGCGGATTGCACGCAGAAAGCGTACAAGGTGACGCGGCTTGTGTCGACCTATTTGCGCCCCTCGGAGTGAAGACCGAATTCACACGCGAAGGTGCCTGCTTGACGAAACAAAACGCCCCCGTTTCCGCACTTTATCAACGCGATTTTTCGGCCACTCCCGATCTGGCACAAACGCTCGTCGTCACTTGCGCCCTCCTCCGACGCGCCTTCCGTTTCACGGGACTCTCCTCGCTCCACATCAAAGAGACCGACCGCATCGCCGCCCTCACCCAAGAACTCCAACAATTCGGGGTGCAGCTCACCTCCCCCGCTCTCGGCACATTGCAATACGTGCCCGATACCCCATCTCAGCCACTGCTTGACGGAGGCGGCGTTCCGCAAATCCACACCTACGACGACCACCGTATGGCACTGGCCTTTGCGCCTGCAGCCCTCGTAACCGGAGCGGTCGAAATCCATCATCCCGAAGTGATCAGCAAGTCTTATCCTCATTATTGGGACGATTTGCGCCGATTGGGTTGACTTTTCATGTGCTAAGCCGATCCGTCGTTTTCTTAGTTCGCTCCTTCATTCCCGGCGCGGCGCGGTCTGTCGTCAAACACCCTTTTACACGTGACAAAACTCATTCTCCTTCTCATCGTTCTCGGCGTTGTCGCCGCCATCGCCGGTCTTGTGCGACAATGGTGGCTGGAACGCGAAATACGCGAAGGCCGACTCGAAAAAATGCCCGAAGTTCGCGAAAGCGCCGCGGCCGGTTGTTGTGGACTGCACGAAACCTGCGAAAAAGACAGCCTGCTCGCCGCCGTGAGTCGCGACATCGAGTATTACGAAGACGAAGAACTCGATCGCTTCCGCGGACGCAGCTCCGACCAATACAGCGACAGCGAGATCGACGAGTTCAACGAAGTGCTCACCACCCTCCGCTCCGAAGAAGTCGCCGGGTGGATCCGTTCGCTGCAACTGCGCGGCGTGGCCCTGCCCGACGAACTCAAAGACGATGTCATCCTCCTCGTCGGCGAACGCCGCATCGATCGTCCACACTAATCCACATCGGTCGTTCCCACTAATCCAATTTCATTTTCGCCCCACGGCATGTTATCCATTCTCTCCTACACCTTTTTCCAATACGCCCTCCTCGGCGCCCTGCTCAGCAGCCTACTCTGTGCCTGCGTGGGCAGTTACGTCGTGACGCGCCGCTTGGTCATTGCCGGCGGAGGGATGGCGCACGCCTCTCTGGGCGGTGTGGGAATGGGTGCTTTCTTCGGTTTCTCTCCCCTGCTCGGTGCCGCCGCATTCGCCCTGGTCGGCGGGCTGGGCATCGACTGGCTCAGTCGTCGGCGCGACGTCCGCTCGGACAGTGCCGTCGCCATGATTTGGACCCTCGGCATGAGCATCGGCATTCTCTTTGCTTATCTCGCTCCCGGCTTCATGACCGATCTGCCCACCTATCTTTTCGGCGATATACTCAGCATCTCACGCAGTGATCTCCAACTAATGGGCCTGCTCACCGCCTTCACGCTGCTCTTCTTCTTCGCCTTCGAGCGCATCATCGTCACTGTCGCCTACGATCCCGATTTTGCCCGCACACAAGGCTTGCCCGTGCGCGCATTTGAAACCGCCCTCACCCTCATCATGGCCTTGACCATCGTGGGCTGTCTCCGCATGGTCGGTATCATCTTGGTCGTTTCGCTCCTCTCCATTCCTCAACTCACCGCCGGACTTTTCGTCCGCAGTTTCCGGAACATGGTGCTCGTCTCCATGGTTGTCGGTTTTGTCGACTGCCTCGGCGGGCTGTTTCTGTCCTATCTGCTCAATGTTCCCTCCGGCGCCTCGATCATCGTGGTGAGTGTCGTGCTTTATTTCCTTGCGCGCACAATAAAATCCGTCCTCCGACGTTCCACAAACAAAGGCTCCGCCCAACAAGTATAACCCCACGGCCTGCAGCTGACTCCGGCCGGCTGCCGGTCGCGCCATCGCTTTTCTTCACATCAAACACCTCGCGCCTCTTCTCTTCGTCCTCAGCGTGCTGCTCGCCGGCTGCTCCACGCAACAGAACACCTCCCTTTCCAGGCGGTGGCAGTCGTTCGTGACTCGCTACAACGTGTTCTACAACGCCACGGTGGCCTACCAAGACGGCGAAGAAGCCCAACGCAACGGACTGCGCGAAGACTTCACGCGACGCCTCCCCGTCTTCGAAGTGGGCTACACCAAGCAGCTCGGACTCGGCAAAACCAACTTCGAGCGCGCCGTCACCAAGTGTGAGAAAGCCATCCAACTGCACAGCATCAAGCGCAAGCCCGCCGTCAAAGTGGGGAGCAACGCTTCGCCCCGACTCAAAGCCTATCTCTCGCGCAAGGAGTTCAATCCCTTCCTCAAAAACGCCTGGTTGCTCATGGGCAAAGCCCAGTTCCAACAGGGCGACTTCCTTGCCGCTGCCTCCACTTTCGCCCACCTCACTCGCTTCTACGCCGCCGAACCCGAGGTCGTGGCAGAAGCGCGCATATGGCTCATTCGCAGCGACGTGGCACTCGGCTGGCTCTACGACGCAGAGGACGTCGCCCAGCGTCTGGCACGAGAGCGACTCCCCAAACGCTTGGAAACCGAGCGCGACCGTTCGATGGCCGACTTGCTACTGGCGCGCAACAACACCGCCGAAGCCATCCCCTATCTCGAACGGGCGGCACGCCACGGCAAAAACGGTTTCGAAAAAGCCCGTCTTCACTATCTCCTCGCACAAGTCCAGCTCGAACGAGGCGAAAAAGCGGCGGCCTACCGCGCCTTAGATCGTTGTCTGGCGCAAAGTCCGGCTTACGAACTGGCCTTCCAAGCCCGTATGCTCCAAACCGAGGCCGTCACCACCGCGCAGAGCACGCAAAAAATGCTTGCCCGCCTCAAACGCATGCTGCGCGACAAGAACAACAAAGACTATCTCGACCGCATCTACTACGCCACGGGCAATATCTACCTCGCCGCGCGCGACACCGCCCGCGCGCTCGAAGCCTACGAACTCGGCCGCGTCCGCGCCACACAAAGCACCCCCGAGAAAGGCGTCCTGCTTCGGCGGCTCGGCGATCTCTATTGGCAACGCCAACGTTTCGACAAGGCACAACCCTGCTACACCGAAGCCATCGGACTCCTCGACAAGGAAACCCAAGGCTACGACGAACTGCTGCGCCGCTCCGAAGTGCTCGACCACCTCGTGCCCTACACCCGCGTGGTCTTTGAGCAAGACTCACTGCTCACGCTGGCTCGCATGCCCGAAGCGGCCCGCAATGCCGTGATCGACCACGCCATCGAGGTGCTCAAGAAACAAGAAGAGGCCGATCGCCGCAATCGCAACGACAGTCTCCGGCGCGCGCGCAACGAAGGTAATGGAGAGGATGCCGGCAACCTGCCCGCCGCCCCGACCGCACCCAACCGCACCTCGAACGACAAGTCGTGGTACTTCTATAATCCCACCGCTGTGCAGCAGGGCAAACAGGCTTTCGTGCGGCAATGGGGCAACCGTCGCAACGAAGACGACTGGCGCCGCGCCAACCACAGTCTGCTGGCCGACAGCAAGACCGAAGGCTACGACTACGCCGCCGAAGACAGCATCAAGGCGTTGATAGCCGCCCGCCGCGACAGCCTCTCGGCCAAAGGATTGAGTGGCGATGCCCTCGAAACGGCCGTACGCGACTATGCCGCACAACTCGCCGGCGAAAAGCCCGACTCGCCGGCCGACACCACGCGCAACGCCGGCAAGAAAGGCAAGGATGAGCTCGACCCGCACACCCGCGCCTACTACCTCGCCCACATTCCCCTCACCCCCGAGGCGCAACAAGAATCCCACCGCTTGCTGCGCGACGCCCTCTTCGGCGCCGGCGTGGTCGAAAATGAGGAACTCGGCGACTATGCACTGGCCGAACGCACACTCCGCCGACTCGTTCGAGACTATCCCGATTTCGACCGACTGCCGGAAGCCTACTACCAGCTCTTCCTCCTCGCGCGCCGCGGAGGGAAACAGGAGACCGCCGACAAATATCGTGCCATCATGGCCCGTTCCTATCCCCACCACGTGCTCACCCGCACCATTACGGACCCCGATTTCGAACGCAACGCGCGCTATGGTCGCGAGCTCGAGGACTCCCTCTATGCAGCCACCTATGCGGCCTATCTCAACGGGCAGAACGACGAAGTGGCGCGCAATTTCGCCCGCTCGTCGTCGACCTACCCCGAAGGGCTCAACCGCCCGAAATTCCTCCTCGTCCACGCCCTCTCCCGCATCGGGACGGCGCCGCGCGACACCCTCATTGCCGAGTTTTCCACGCTGGCCAAAGATTTCCCCAAGAGCGATGTGGCCGAAATGGCGGCCATGATGGCCAAGGGGCTCAAAGAGGGGCGTACCCCGGCGGGCGGAAAGTACCGACCGGGCAGCCTTTGGGAACGTCGACTCGACGAAACCACCGCCGAGAATGCCGCTGAGGGCGACAAACGCACCCTCAGTCCCGAACGCGACGTGCCCTTTGTCTTCGTCGTGGCCTACCCCACCGACAGCCTCCCCGACGACAAGATTCTCTATGAGTTGGCGCGCTTCAACTTCAGCCGCTTTGTCTCGCGAGGACTCGACATCAACAAACAACAGTTGGGCGCGCTCACGCTCTTCCGCGTCGATGGTTTTGTATCGTTCGCCGATGTGCACCACTACGCCCAGCAGCTCTACGCCACGCCCACTCTGCGACAACTGCTTCAAGGGGCCCGAACGCTGCTCATCAGCAAAGACAACTTGAAACTCCTCGGCACCGTCGTCAGCTTCGACGACTATCGCCAATTCTACGACAAGCATTTCGCCCCGCAGAAGATCAAAGCCGATCTGCCCACGGAATACGCGCCGGACGACGAACAACCCAAGCAGATCTACGAAGATGAACTGCCCGACCGCCCCCAATCGCCGACGGACAACAAGCGAAAGAACACAACGACGGACGACGAATATGAGTATGACGAGTAACCGGTCGACGTTCCGAGCTGAACAGAAAAAACTCCGCCCCGTGCTCTATGCACGAGGCGGAGTTTTTTCGTTCTCCGAACGGAAGACAAAGCAGCAGCTTCCCCGATTGGTCATTTGGTACACTCAGCGGAAAAGAGAGAGCCGGCACTTCAAACCATAACGATTCACCCTGCTATTCAGTCCAAACTTGTACAATCGCCATGCGTTTCTGAGGGAAGAGCACACGCCGACGCTGTGCGTGCCTATCAAATGGGCGTTTTGGCACGACAAAGGCACGTCCCCCTCCTTAGTGTCGCCCTTCCGAGTGTGCGGCAGCAATTCGATCTCTCCGCCGGCGGAGCAGCGTGATCAGTGCCCCATAGAGGAGGATGTCCACCAGCAGCAACAGATTGATGTTGATCGCCAGACGAACCAGCAAAACATTGACCGCCATGATCAGCAGCTGCAGCACCACAATCAGCACAAGGCCCACGACATGGAACAACCGGCCGCCAACGCCAAGTGGTGAATGTGCGTTTTGTCGGGGTGGAAAATGCCCTTTCCGTGCACCAAACGCATGCAAGCCACGCGCACCAGATCGAAAACCGGTACTGCCAACAAGGTGATCACGACCACCATGCCGTGCGGGCGCTGAGCCAGCACAGAGGGATTGTTCATAGCATACTTGATCGAGAGGTACGCCAGGGTATAGCCCAGCACCAAACTGCCGGTGTCGCCCATGAACGTCTTGGTGCCCCGACGTTCGGAGCCGAACACGTTGAAGAAGAAAAACGCAGCCACCGCACCGATCAGTCCCAACGAGACCAAGGTGTAGGACTCCACGCCCAACTCCCAGAACAAGGCCGCAAAGGCCGTGAGCGCCAGCATCGAGAGTCCACTCGAAAGTCCGTCGATGCCATCAATGAGGTTCACCGAGTTGACAATGAGCAGACACGCAAACACCGTCAGCGCACTGCCCGCCCAAAACGGAATTTCCCAAAGGCCAAACAGGCCGTAGAGATTGTTGATGTACAAACCGCACAAGGGCATGAAGGCCGACGCAGCCACCTGCACCGCAAACTTCACACGCGCGCTGAGCCCCAGCAGATCATCGAGCACGCCGATGAGATAAATGAGAAACAGACCCGCCATGAGGATCATCGTCGAGAGGCGAAAGACCGGCAATTGAGAACTCTCTACACTGACTCCCAGATAGAGAAAACCCGCCACAATGCCGATGGACATGGCCGGCGCAAACAACAAACCGCCCAACCGAGGGATCTTGTTGTGATGCACCTTCCGCTCGTTGGGCTGATCGTAAAGCCCCTTTTGGCGGCAGAGCTCAATGAGCCAAGGCATGAGCAGCGCCGTGAATGCAAAACTCACGACGAAAGTGATGACAAACTGGATGATACTGACGACTTCCATGGGTTTTCAAGCGTTGAGAAAGGAGGGGGTGCCGAAGGCATTCGAGGCACGAGAGAAGCTGCGACGGCTACGGATCCCCCGCTTGCGAACGGACACCGATTGGCGCGACAAATGCAACAGCCGACGGCCTCAGCCGCAAAGGCTAAACAAAGGTACAAAAAAAAACGTAATTGCAAGCATAAAAAGTCTGGTTGTGTGTGCTTCATAGTGGCGTAGCTGCGCGCATCCGCCCTGCGGAATCGGGACATCGGGGACAGCAAGGCCTTGTGCTCACCGACGAGATCGACAGCAAAGTTACGAATCTACGCAAGAAAACGCAAGACCCATCGCAACAAAACAGAAATATTTTTCAGCATCGAACTATCCACCGGACAAAACGCGGGGGAAAGAAACAAGACTACCCGATCATCACAACAAACAAGGGAACTTTTCTCCATCTTCTCCCCCACTCCGCTCGTCGCCGCGTGATCCAATTCGTTCGCACCCCATTGCGGTTCGCACGCACGCCCGCGCGCGTGTACGCGCATTCAGCCGTTTTTCTATTATTGCCTTCACCGTTCACCTCCTCCCTCTATTCCCGTCAGAATGTGACGATTAGGGGTGAAGACTTTGCATTTGTTCGCAGTTCACCGTCTTCACCCGAAAAGAGAAACCCGACTCATCGACTTCTCAGCTGCAAAGCCTCTTCGGTTCGGCGGCTCCACAGGGGTGAACTTCTGCATTTTTCCTCCTTCACCGGAACCTTCACCCGTATCTCGCTGATTCTCTGCAATTTGCAGCCTGTCGATTTCTCAAAATTGGGTGAAGCAAAAAACGGCTCTACTTCACCCTTCTATTCCTTCTATTCTATTGGTAATGAGCGGATTCGTTCGCAGTGTGTGAAGAGGTGAAGGAAAAAAACGGGAAAACGCCGGACGCGCACGCGCGCGAGGAAACGCCCAAAATGAGGGGCGGATTCAGCCGGACGCTCAGGCCGGCTCATGCCGCACGCTTTGCTTTGTGCACAACACGCCCTACGAGTAAAGAAATATACAGACAAAGCTTGTTCGGAACTAAGAAAAACGTAACTTTGTCGCATGAACGATTTGACCACCGCCGGCAAGGTTCCCTCATCCCTCCTCCGCCGGCTGTTTCTCCTGTGTTGGTTCGTGGCCACGGTGGCCGGAGCGCAAACCTCCGAGGTCGACCTCTTTCGTCAGCTGTCGCCGCAACACGATTCGGATTCCATCGAGATGAAGACCCTCTATCTCGATGCCGATGCACTTGCTTTTTTCAAAGACAACGAATACGACGGCAACATCACGAAGGGCTACACACTGCCCGGGGTGCGCTTCACCCCTCATTTGGTCTACAGTCCACGCGCTGAGTTGCGTTTCGAGCTGGGAGCTTCGGCGCTCGTCTACGACGGCACCAACCGCTACCCCAACTATGCCTTCCACGACATCGTGACGTGGAAGGGAGGCGCCTACCAAGGCGGTGCGCACGTGCTGCCTTACTTCAGAGCAGTGGTGCGCATGGGGGCGGCCACTTTTGTGCTCGGCGACCTCTACGGGGGGACGAGCCACGAACTGATTCTCCCGCTCTACAAACCTGAGAATCTCCTGACCACCGACCCCGAAAAGGGATTTCAAACGCAGATCAGCACGCAACGGTGGAAGATGGATGCGTGGATCGACTGGCAGAGCTTCATTTTCGAGATGGACAAGCATCAAGAGGCTTTCACGGTCGGGATGACACAACGGGTGCACCTACTGCGCCCGCGGCGCTACGGCTGGTCGCTCGATGTGCCCCTGCAAATGACTGTGCAGCACCGCGGCGGGGAGCAAGACGACACAGACCTGGGCGTGCAAACGCTCAGCAACGGCAGCATCGGGCTGCAACTGCGCAAAACATGGGATCGCCGTGTGCTGAATGCGGCGGAAGTGGAGTTGCACGCGCTCGGTGCCTACCAACAAGCGGGAAAGTTGTGGCCGTTCAACACCGGTTCGGGACTCTGGGCCGGAGCAGCACTCGACTTGCTGCATGCGCTGAGGGTGCGTGTGGGCTGGTGGCAGGCGAAGGACTTTGTGACGCTCTACGGCAGCCCGTTTTTCAACACCCTCTCGCTCAAAGTGGACGGGGCTCGCTTCACCCGCATGAACACGGTCTATTGGAGCGTGGAATATGTGCGCCCATTCGGTCGTGACTATGCTTTCGGCGCGAAGGCCAACGGCTTCCTCACAGATGCCGGACGACTGCACCGCAAGGATGGTTCGACGGATCCTGCGGCGCTGCGGCACGCGTTCTCCTTCGGGGTGTTCCTCCGTGCACAACCGCGCTTCTTGCTGAAAAGATTCAAGTGAGGACAAAAGGAATCGCCCCTATCGTTGCAAACAACGATGGGGGCGATTTCTATTTTAGGCGTTGGCCATTGCCACATGCTGCGTTTCTTGAACAGCAAACTGCGAGAAATGGAATGTGCTGAGCGTCTGCGTTTCGCTCCCCGACGTTTGCTGTCGAGCGCGCGCGGACGGATGTGGGCGGATGATTTGAATGCGATGTATGGTCTATTGCAAAGATGCTGCATCAACAGGCACAGTGCGCCACCCGACTTACTCGGCTTGTAGTTCTCCGGCCGTGGCAAGCGGGCGCCAGCCTTCGCCGTAAGTGGCGTGTGCGTCGGTGACGACCACAAAGGCTTTGGGATCGACTTCCTGCACCTTGAGTTTGACGGCGGGGATTTCCTTGTTGGACACCACGAGGAAGAGCATTTCCTTGTCGTCCTTAGAATAGAGGCCGCTGCTCTTGATGCGTGTGGCGGAGCGATCGAGGGTGTCGAGGATGAAGCTGCGCAGCTCTTCGTTGGGGCGGTCGGAGATGACAAACACGAGTTTGTCGTCCTGCGCACCGTTGATGACGTAGCCAATGGTGCGGGCGGAAACGAAGATGGCGATGAGCGAATAGAAAGAGAGCAACCACGAGCCGCTGCCCGCAACGTCTTTGGCGCCCAAACCGAAACCGATCACAACCAAACCGGAGAGGACGACGACGCCATCGCAAATGAGAATGCCGTTGGAGAAACGAATGTGCGCATATTTCTGCAGGAACATGGCGACAATGTCCGTTCCGCCGGTGGTGGCCTGTTGACGCACGACGAAACCGCAACCCAAACCAATCATGGCGGCACCGATGATGGAGGTGAGCATGAGGTGGTCGGTCATGTTGATGACGCCGCCACAAAGTTTCGTGGGATCGAGGGCGTGGAGGGAGGCGGCATCTGGATAGGCCAGGAGCGAGAGGCCGTTCATGATGACGGGGGCGATGAGCGCGGCGAAAATGGTGCGCGCACCGAGCTTCGCGCCGAGGAAAATGGAGGCGAGCACGAGCAGGGGGACGTCAAAGAAATAGCCAAACGTGCCGACCTGGATGGAGGGGAAGATATTGTGGAGCACAATGCTTGCGCCGTAGACGCCGCCGGGCACGATGTTGTAGGGGTTGATGAAAAAGACGAAGCCGGCGCACATGACGATGACGCCGATCAAAATATAGAACCACGACGTCCACCAAGAAAAATGACGGGCGGGTTCACTCCAAGCTTTGAGCCGCTCGCCAAACGTGCGAGCCGAAACAGAAGAAGTACGCGGTGTTTCTTTGACCATGGGGAATTACGGGTAAGGGGTTGTGAGCGATGAAGCGACAAACGGCACTTCGCGCTGTGCACAAAGTTACGAACTTCGGGACGAACGGGGGAGCAGAAACGAGGGTTTTGTATTTTTTGGTCTGATTCTGCACAAAACCCGTGTGCATGTGCACGATATTCTCTAAAAAACAACACGCTCTCCGATGCGAATACATCGGGGAGCGTGTGCCCGGAGCGGGACTCGAACCCGCACGACCGCAATGGCCAAGGGATTTTAAGTCCCTCGTGTCTACCATTCCACCATCCGGGCCGGTTGTGCGCGTGCAAAGATAAGGAGAAAAGCGCGATTGGCCAAACTGCAAGTGCTAGTTTTGCACGACAAAGACATCGGCGGTCGGGGTATAGGCCGCACGATAGCGAAAGAGATGCGCGCTGCGACGTCCGTCGGCGGGTGCATTGACGGGAATGCCTCCGTTGGACAGGTCGTAGAGACGCGAACAGCGCTCGCAGCTGACGTGCTCAAACCGATCGGGGGCGGCGATGAGCCGGCGCTCGATGTTGTCGCTGTTGTAGCAAACGGGGCAGACGGCATCGTAGGCCATGACGGGAAAGGTGCCGTCGAAGGCAGGCACCGAGGGGGTGCCTACGATGAAACCCGCAATGCTCTGCGGCCGGCCGTAGGCTTCGAGTGCGGTGCGCGGCAAACTCGTCGCGGTGCCGCCCGAAAGGGGCGTGAGTTGATAGCGATGCGCATCGTAGGTGACGATGCACCACGCCCCGGGGCTGCTCACGGCACTGCGCAACGCCGGGGCTGCGCTGACGGGGGTGAGACGAAGGAAGGCCGGGAACGACGAAAAACGGCGTTGTGTGTCGTCGCCGCACGATGAGAGGAGTCCGTTCGTCAGGCTGGCGAAGAGCACACCGGCGAGGAAGACGGGCAAACGGTGCCGGAGCGCGTGCAATGCCCGCCGGCTCGCGCGGAGACTCGGCGACAAGGCGAATGCACCGCTGCACCGACTAAACATGGGCGAGCACTTGCGAAAGGAAGGTGGCGATGCCGTCGGGCGCTTTCTTGAGGTGCTTTTCCACCATCTTGCGCATGAAGAAGTTGAGTTCGGTTCCCACCGTGACCTTCATTGCGCACTGGCTGCTGCCCTGTGGCAGAAGTTGAACCCAAACGGTGGCGCAGACAGGCGAACCTTGCGTGACGAGTTTCACCATCTTGGGTTCATCGCGCTCAACGATGGCGAGGGTGATTGGACCCATTTTGGTGTCGGCCGAAAGACTGTCCTGGGTGAAGCTCATCTGTTCGAGATAGCCTCTCATCTCCTCGAGACGTTCGGGCGTGATTTGGTCTTTGTTCACCTGGTCGGCGGGAACCTGCTGAAGCAGTTGCTGCAATCGTTCGGGGTCGGCGAAGGCCTGCTTGAGCACTTCAAAACGACGAAGGTCGGCCATGCGTGCATAGGCTTCGGCCTGCGTGGTATTGAGGGTGTAGATTTGCGATTCGTATTTGGTCATACGGCTGGGAAAGGATTTCGAAGGAATCGAGTAGCAAAAAAATGGAGGTTAGACTTCGGGTGTCCACGTCGAAGGGTTGGCGCGCCAGCGAGCAAGCAGGGGGAGCTGGCTCTCGTCGATGTAGCCCACGCGACAAGCGGTTTCGACCACGGCTTCGTAGTTGGTGAGCGTGGTGAGCGTCACGCCGGCAGCGGCGAAAGCTTCGGCGGCCACGGGGAAACCATAGGTGAAGCTGGCCACCATGCCGAGAATTTCGAAGCCGGCAGCGCGAAGGGCCTCAACGGCTTTGAGACTGCTTCCGCCGGTGGAGATGAGGTCCTCGACAACGACAATGCGCGCGCCCTCGGGAAGGGTGCCTTCGATGAGGTTGCCCATGCCGTGATCCTTGGCTTTCGAACGGACATAGCACATGGGAAGTCCGAGTTCGTCGGCGACCAAAGCACCTTGGGCAATGGCACCCGTCGCTACACCGGCAATGGCGGTGGCTTCTGGATATTGACGGCGAATGAGGGCGGCGAGTTGCTCTTTGACGAAGGTGCGCACCTGCGGATAGGCGAGGGTTTTGCGATTGTCGCAATAGAAGGGAGACAACCAACCGCTGGCCCAGGTGAAGGGTTGCGTGGGTTGGACTTTGATGCACTGGACGCTGAGCAGTTGCTCGGCGAATTGAGAGGCGATGGTGGTCATGTTTATACCGTGGTTTAAGAGTTTTCCTTAGAGGAGGGGTCGGTCAAGCGCGAATGGATGAAGCGGGCGGCGCAATCGGGGGCGCCGACGGGACCGAGGCGGTGGCGCATCTCGGCATAGCCCGACAACTGAGCGCGCCGCGTGGGACTGTCTTCGAGTAAGGGGGCGAAGTGCGCCGCAAGGTTTGCGGGGCGCGTGTCGTCGGCAATGAGTTCGGGCACAACTTCCCGATCGGCGATGAGATTGACGAGCGAGATGAAGGGACACTTCAGGAAGTAGGGACGCAATTTTCGTACCAAAATGCCGCCCTTCATGTTGTAGCACACCACTTGGGGCACATTGAAGAGGGCCGTTTCGAGGGTGGCTGTGCCGCTCGTGACGAGTGCGGCGCGGGCGTGGGTGAGGAGCGCAAAGGTCTCGCCGCGGACGGCGCAAACGGGGAGCTGCCCCGAAAACGTGGCGGAAGATGTGAGAGCGACGGCCGTTTTTCCGGCATCGTCTGATGTCGCTGCCGAAGCGGCGGAGAGCGAGATGCCGTAACGCGCATATTCCTCGTCGGAAATGCCGGGAGCGGCGGCCAACACAACGCGATAACGCGCGGGATCGGCCACTCGACGCACGGCTTCGAGCATGCGCGGCAAATTATCGGCAATTTCTGCGCGGCGTGAACCGGCTAAGACCGCAATGAGTTCTCGCTGATCGTCCCACCCGTGACGAGCGCAAAAGGCTTCGCGCGTTTCTTCATAAGCGGAAAGAAAAGCACTCACTTCATCGTGGGAGGGATTGCCGACATATTCCACCGGGTAGTGATGACGTCGCGAGAAATAGTCGACTTCGAAGGGGAGAATCGACAGAAGGTGGTCGACATTGCGGCGGATACTCCGGATGCGGCCTTCTTTCCACGCCCAGATTTTAGGTGCGATGTAGTAGAAAATGGGACAGGTGGTATGCGATTTCACCCATTCCGCGATTTTCAAATTGAAACCGGGATAATCCACCAACACCACGCAATGGGGTTGCCAAGATTCGATGGCGTTTTCGCAGTTGCGAAGGGCGCGCAGAATCGTCCGAAGGTGGAGCACCACTTGCACAAAGCCCATGTACGCCAAATCCCGGTAGTGGCGCAACAATTGCATCCCCTCGGCCTGCATGAGGTCGCCGCCGAAACCGCGAAACTCGGCTTCGGCATCGTTCGCCCGAAGCGAACGGATGAGATGGGAGGCGTGCAAATCGCCGGAAGCTTCGCCGGCTATGAAGAAATAGCGCATGTGCGGTAAGTGGTAGTGGAGACGCAGGCGGGGAAGCCGTCGCCCCCCGTGGGGGATCAGAGGCGAAACGAGTGGAGCAATTCGTAGTGGGTGCTGTCGAGCGTCTGCGGGGTGATGGCTACATAGCCGTGCGCCAACGCCCAACGGTCGGTGTCTTCCGCTTCGGGTTCCAGTTCCATCGGTTCGCCGGTCAACCAATAATAAGGTGTGCCGCTTCGAGGACGACGACTTTCGGCAATCTCGTTGATCCAACGCGAACGCGCCATCCGACAAACGCGAACTCCCTTGAAAGACTCGCGCGCAGGGAAGTTGACGTTGAGCGTCGAGAAAGGCGGCAGGCCGTCGCACAAGAGTTTGATCACGATCTCCCGAATGTAGGGAACACAAGGGGAGAAATCGGCTTCGGGCCGATGATCACACAGCGAAAATCCCACTGCGGGGATGCCTTGCAAGGCCCCTTCGGATGCAGCACCCATTGTGCCGGAATAGAAGGTATTGACACTCGAATTGTCGCCGTGGTTGATGCCGGTCACCACCAGGTCGGGCGTACGTCCGCGCTCGGGCAACAAGACATTGAAGCCCAATTTCACACAGTCGACGGGACTGCCGGAACAAGCGAAGATTTCCAATCCTTCTTCGCGGTGCACCAAACGGTTGTGTATGGGAGCGGTCGAAGTGATGGCGCATCCATAGCCCGAACGTCCGCCGCCGGGAGCGACAACGAGCAGGTCGGCCATAGGATGGAGCGTGTCTATCAGGGTATTGATGCCCGCAGCTTTGTAGCCGTCATCGTTGGAGATAAGGATATAGGGACGAGACACGCCACGGTCGTTAGGTTCTGTCATAAGTTTATTGTAGTTGTGTTGAGTCATGGGGTGGACTGCCGGGTCAGCAGCCACAAAACGATCGGCGCACCGATCAGTGGAGTCACGGCATTGAGGGGAAGGTTGCCGCCGGCAAAGGGGAGGCTGCAAAGCAACTGACAACTCAGTGTCAGCACCGCGCCCACTCCGAGGGTGGTCGGTAGGAGATATCGGTGAAGCGAAGTGCCGCACAGCAAACGAGCCAGGTGGGGCGCCGCCAGCCCGATGAAGGCGATCGGACCGCAAAAGGCGGTTGTGCAAGCACTGATCCAGCCCACGGCGAAGAGCAGATGCGAACGACTTTTGCGGGGAGAAACACCGAGGGTGACGGCATAGTCTTCGCCGAGCAACCAGGCATCGAGCACGGCATGGCGGCGCAGACAATAGCCGAGGGGCAACCCCAGCGCAAACGCGAAGAGCGGAAGACGCGCTCGGCCCACCGTCGAGAAATCGCCCATTGTCCACAGCTGAAAACTCCGCAGACCGTCGGCCGTGGAATAGTAGGCAATGAGGGCAAGCACCGACGAAAGGAGAAACGAGACCATCACACCGGCGACCAACAACGACGTGCCGCGACACGCGCTGCGGGCGAGCAGTACAATCACCGACAGCACGCCCAACGCTCCACACAAAGCGGTGAACACGTTGAACCATTGGCCGACGAAAGGCGGGAACCTCGTTTGCCCCATCGCGACGATCAGGCTCCACAGCAGGGGGCCGACCGCTGCTCCCACCGCTGCCCCGGCATGGATACCGAAGAGCGACGGATCGGCCAGTGGATTTTCGAAGAGCGTCTGCGTGATGAGACCACAAACGCCCAATCCTCCGCCGACAAGCAACGCAGTGAACAAACGGGGGAGCCGGAAATCCGTCACGATGACCCGCGTACTTTCTGTCGTTTCCCCGCCCAAGAGGGCCGTCACGACATCACCCATCGAAATAGGGACACTGCCGCAGCACAATCCCACAAAAAGGAGTGCCGGCACAAGGGCAAGCAAGCACAGCGGCAAAACAGATCGGCGTGTTCTAAGCATGTCGAGAAATGACGGGAGAATGGAGGAGCGCGCCGCCCACAACGTTCGCTCATTACGTCGTCCGGGGATGTGCATCAGCGCGTATAGTCTGCCGCCTCAGCGCAACGGAGTGAAAAGGCTGTCGGCCCAAGCGGCACCGGGCACTGACGACGCCGGATTCGCCTCATTCTTCCCGGCGTGCAGCACATGCTGCCATGCACGCAAGAGAAGCGAAGGGGCAAAAGGCGTTTCTTCGTAGTAAGCCCGCCGAAGGGTGTTGCATCCCCAGACGCGGTGTTCGCGGAAGGGTCGGAATTGCGCATTGAGGGGGTGTTCTTGTCGCAAAGCCGCATAGGTGAGTTCCTGAGGCGCACCGTATTTCACCACCCAAAGGTCTGCATCGGCACAGCGCTTCAACATGCGTTCGGGTTCCATCGGTACACTGCCGGCTTGCGCATTGTCGGCTCCGACATAGCGACCGCCGGCATCGGCAATGACGCGCGCCACATAGCTCCGGCCGCCGGGCACATACCACGTGCCGCGTTCCGCCCGGTCCACCATCACGCGTGGTCTGTGCGCGCTGTCGTTCGCCGTTGTCTGCCGTTCGCACATTGCGCGGTAAGCCCGTTCTTCTTCTTCGAAAAGACTGTCGGCCATCGCGCCGCGGCCGACCAAACGGCCATAAAAGCGCATCCATTCGGCGCGTCCGAGCGGGGTGGTTTCCATGTAATCGGCACAGCACACCGTCGGAATGCCGACTTGCGCAACTGCCGAGGGGCGTTCGCCGTCGAACGGCGCATACCACCAGGCGTCGACGCCGGCCGCTTTCATACGTTCCACATCGGGCGCGGCGCCCGAACCGAAATCGGTGAGCTGCGCACGCCGCAAGCGGGGCGAAACGACAAATCGAGCATCGCAAATCCCCGCCAAGCGATCGGCCGCACCGAGACGCAGCAACAAAGCCGCATGGACCGTGCTTTGCGGCAGGACGCGACGACAGGGCACTTCTATCACCGTGCACGTGTTCGGCACGTGGGGCGAGGTGCCGCGCCGCACCAAGGCGTATTCAGCACGCACACTCGCCGTGTCCCAGGGATCGAGCACCGTGACTCGGTCGTAGTCCGCGCACGTTTCGATGCGCAACCATCGTGCATAGCGCAATCGTCCGCCGTCGAGCGGTCCCGCGCCGCAGGACACACAGAGCCACAAGCAGCCGATCAGCACAAGCAGTGCCCCACCCCGCCACTTCATGTGGTGAGCAGGGTAACTTCGCCGGCCAGCGAAGTGTTCATTTTCGCTTTGACCACTTCCAGATCTGTTTCGCGACCGAGCAGGAACATGAGTTTCGCCACAACGGCCTCGACCGTCATGTCGCGCCCGTTGAGCACCCCGGCCTCGATGAGGCGCAACGAGGTTTCGTAGCGTCCCATGTCGACCGCGCCTGTGGCGCACTGCGATGTGTTGACGATCACCACGCCGCGCTGACACAACGCCGTCAATTGCTCGTAGAGCCACGGCTTGCGCGGTGCGTTGCCGGCGCCGTAGGTTTTGAGCACCAACCCGCGCAGTCCGGGAATGTTGGCCACTGCGGCCACCACTTCCTCGCGGATCCCCGGGAAAAGGGTGAGAATGGCCACGTGCGTATCGAGTTGGCAGGACGGGCGGAAGGGCGCCACCGTGGGACGCCGCAAAATGTAGGGCTCTTCGAACCGGATGTGGATACCGGCATGCGCCAAAGCAGGATAGTTGAAGGAACGAAAGGCGTTGAACCCTTCCGAATTGATTTTCGTGGTGCGGTTGCCGCGCAAGAGGCGGTTTTCAAAGAAGATACACACCTCGGGCACCACCGGCGAACCATCGGCGTGACGCGCCGCGGCGATTTCGATGCCGGTGAGCAGGTTTTCCTTCCCGTCCGTCCGCAACTGTCCGATGGGCAGCTGGCTGCCGGTCACCACGACGGGTTTGTCGAGGTTTTCGAGCATGAAACTCAAGGCCGATGCCGTGAAAGCCATCGTATCGGTGCCGTGCAGCAGTACAAAACCGTCGTAATGTTCGTAGTTCTGCGCTATGATTTCCACCATGCGGCACCAGTATTTCGGTTCCATGTCCGACGAGTCGATCGGGGGGCCGAACGTGACGGTGTCGATGTCGTAGTGAAAGCGTTCCAGTTCCGGCACGAAATTGCTGATGTGCTCCCAATCGAAGGCCTCGAGCGCTCCCGTGACGGGATTCTCGAGCATGCCGATTGTTCCGCCGGTGTAGATGAGAAGTATGCGGGGTGCGTTCATGAGCTTTGCTTTGCCTGCAAACTTACGAAAATAATTTGACATGGCGGGAGGCGGCGCACGCGTTTTTCAGCGCGCTCACGACGCGATTTCTGCCCGCCGCACCGCACGCATTTTGCACTTCGAGCGGTCAACCTGCACTTAACACGACAATGTGCTCTACACTTACGAAAATTATCGTACCTTTGTCCGCACTACGTGCCGATTGGCACTCCCCGCCAGCGGGGAAAACTTCACAGCAATAGAACGCTCATTTTCACATGAAAGAATTCATCCACACCGAAGCTCGTGCCGAAACCGCCGTCTTGGTCGCTCTCATCACCAAGACGCAGGACGAGCGGAAGACCAACGAATATCTCGACGAACTGGAGTTTCTCGCCGAAACGGCGGGCGCGCAGACCGTGCGCCGCTTCACCCAACGCATCGACGGCCCCAGCAGCGTCACCTATGTGGGCAAAGGCAAGCTCGAAGAGATTCGTCAATACATCGAAGAATGCGAACAGGCGGCCGACGAGGCGGAGAAAGACCCACTCTGGCCGGCCGACGAAGAGAAGCCTCAGCCCGTGGGCATGGTGATCTTCGACGACGAACTCTCGGCCAAACAGCTCCGCAACATCGAAGCCGCGCTGCAGGTCAAGATTCTCGACCGCACCTCGCTCATCCTCGACATCTTTGCCATGCGGGCCCAAACCGCCAACGCCAAGACGCAGGTGGAATTGGCACAATATCGCTACATGCTCCCGCGCTTGCAACGCCTGTGGACGCACCTTGAGCGCCAAGGCGGTGGATCGGGCGGTGCCGGCGGTGGCAAAGGCGGCAGCGTGGGACTGCGCGGCCCGGGCGAAACGCAGCTCGAAATGGACCGCCGCATCATCCTCAACCGCATGTCGCTCCTCAAAGAACGACTGGCCGAAATCGACAAGCAGAAACGCACCCAGCGACAAAATCGCGGCAAAATGGTGCGCGTGGCGCTCGTCGGCTACACCAACGTCGGAAAATCGACCCTGCTCAATCTGCTGTCCAAAAGCGACGTCTTTGCCGAAAACAAGCTCTTCGCCACTCTCGACACGACGGTGCGCAAAGTAGTGGTGAGCAACCTGCCCTTCCTGCTGGCCGACACCGTGGGCTTCATCCGCAAACTCCCCACCGACCTCGTCGAGTCGTTCAAATCGACCCTCGACGAGACGCGCGAAGCCGATCTGCTCGTGCATGTGGTCGACGTGAGCCACCCGGATTTCGAAGAACAAATCGAAGTGGTGAACCGCACGCTCTGCGACTTGGGCTGTGCCGACAAACCGCAGATTTTGATCTTCAACAAGATGGACGCCTACACCTTCACGCCCAAAGATCCGAACGATCTCACCCCGGCCGGGAAAGAGAACATGCCGTTGACGGAACTCATGCAAACGTGGATGGCACGCGCCGCAGGCACCACCGAAGCGCGCCATCCGGGCGCCGGCGCAGTGTCGGACGTGATTTTCATTTCTGCGCGCCAAAAGCAGAACATCGACGAACTGCGTGAACTGCTCTACACACGGGTGCGCGAACTCCATGTGCAGAAATACCCGTACAACGATTTCCTCTATCAGGAATATTCGCCCGACGGCGAACCGGTGTGAAGACCGAACCGCCGACAGCCTCCCCGTAGGGGAAGGAAAACACGCCGCTTCTCGACAAAAACGCGGGACGAATTGCTCGATTCGTCCCGCGTTTTCTGTTCCGGCTCCGTGCCGCGATCCCCCACGGCGGTGAAGGTGAAGCAACCTCTTGTGCGCGCACGCGCGATACGCGCGCCTCAACCGGTTTTCGTTTTTTCTCTTCACCCTTCACCTGTCCTACTTTTCCGCCTGACCGACAGGCATTTTGGGGTGAACATCAACCCACTTTTTTATTTTCACATCGAGAGTGAACCTCAATTCGAAAAGTCTTCACCCCTATCGAACTATGACACAGCAAGTTGCGACATACGGGTGAAGAGGTGAAGGCAAAAAACGAAAACCTCCTGACACGCGCGCGTACGCGCGCACGCGAGAAGGGCTATTTTTTCGCTTTGCGGCGAGGCGTCGGCAGGGGCAGCACTTCGGCCAAAATTTTGACCACTCGCAGGGCTTCGGCGCGGTGCTCTACGTCAAGAATGTAATGCAACTTGGCCCCGGGATAGGGATGACCGGTTTCGGCATCGGCCATCCACGCTTCGAGCGCCGGGTGCATCTTCACATAGGCCACATTGTCGCAGAGCAACACAGCGGGTTTCTCATCGACATAGAGCAAGTGGTCGCCAAACATTTTGCGCACGCGCACTACGCCGGCGTCAGCCAGTTGTGTGGCGACGAAATCGACAAATTCAGGAGTACAAGCCATGGACGTCAGTTGAGGTATGAGGAAAGCGCACGCGTTGTGCGCCTGCGGAAACACAAAACCGCCCCGGCACTCGCAGGGCAGTGCAAGTGCTGTGGCGGAAAGAAAAGAAAATCACGGTGCGCATCAGCCGAGCTGCTTGCGAATGAAGGCTTCCATGCGCGGAGTGGCCTCTTCGACGCATTGCAAGAGACGGATTTGATTGGCGGCGCGCTCGAGGTTGTGCGATGGGTGGGTGATCTTGTAGTACGTGTCGCCGTTCAGATAGTCGGTGAGGAAACGCACACCCTGCATGTAGGGGAAGAGTGCCGTGGCGTAGGGCAGGTTCTCGATTTCGATCTCGGTGAGGAAACCGTGGGCACCCTTGAGGTAACCGCCGGCGAAGGCTTCGAAGATGTCGAAACGGAACGACACATTGTCGAGGTTCGGATCGTCTTCGCGCGTGGTGTTGGCGGCCGTGCGAAGGAAGTCGCCGAAGTCGGAGAAGATGAACGAGGGCATCACGGTGTCGAGGTCGATAACACAGAGCACCTTGCCGTCGCGGTCGAAGAGGATGTTGTCGACCTTCGTGTCGCAGTGGCAAATGCGCTTGGGGAGTTTGCCTTCGCGGTAGAGGCGTTCGCTCTTGGTCATCTCTTGTTCGCGCTTGCCGATTTCGTCGAGTAGGGCTTTCACCTCGGGCTCCTCGATGCGGCCGGCTTTGTTGTCGGCGACGGCTTCTTTGAGCTGCTGGATGCGGAACTCGATGTTGTGGAAATCCTTGATCGTCTCGCCGAGTTGTGCGGGCAGATCGGAGAGCATGGACTGGAATTGAGCGAAGGTCTCGCCGACGATGGCGGCATTCTCCACGCTCACGCCGCTCTTGGAGGTGGTGTCGGGGATGAGCACCATCACGCGCCAATATTTCTCACCGTCGTGGTAGTAGTATTTGCCGTCGTTGGCGGGCACAAAACGGAGCACTTTGCGGTCGATGTCGGGCGTGCCGGCGGCTTCGAGCTTTTGGCGAATGTGGCCGGTGACTTCGACGATGTTGTTCATCAGCAGATCGATGTCGGGGAAGATGGCCACATTTACGTTTTGCAGCACGTAGTCGGTGCCGTTACCTTCGGTTTCCACGGCGTAGGTGGTATTGATCAGCCCGTTGCCGAGGGGATGGATGTCACGCACTTCGCCCTCAATGGCGAAATGGGATACGATGTCTTTGAGTTGCTGTTCCATTGCGGAGTTTGTTTTTAGATGATAAAGCGAAGATACAAAAAAATCGTCGAGGAGGAAGTTTTTGACAAGAAAAAGCGAAATGGAAATTACAAAACGTACACTCCCGACCCACGATGCGGCATTATACAGCAAAAAACGCCGCAGATTCTGCGGCGTTTCCTTTGAACTTATACAGCGTTCGATTATCACCAACCAGAGTTCCTGTTTCATTGAAGTTCCCTGCTGCGCCTTGCCCTGATTCCAAGAAACATACATTACAAAATCCACAAACGGCTATTTGCGATGCAAATAGCCGTTTGTGAACAGTCCAAAATAAGCTCTTTACATTGAACGCGGTTCACCACTGTTCGTCCAAATGTTTTTTCAATCTTTGCGCCATTGGCTTAAACGAATAATAGGTGGCCGCTGCCGAAATGTTCCGTTTTTAGTAATCTGCACTCCAATCCATTTTCCTGCCTGCTCTACAACGCCTCGAGCTGCAAGCTGACCGAGTACTGTTTGAGGAAGGCGTTGAGCAGCTTCTTCCGCCAACCGTTCTGCAATTTTCTTTGCCATAATTGCGGCTTGGGAAGATCCAAAAGCCACTCCGACAAATAAAGTCAGAATTTGTCTCGTCCCATCATCCATACCTTTTCCTCCGTTTTGCAAATCGGGCCAACCGTACAGGTAGAGAAGTTTTTGCGCCAAAGCCAAAACATGCCCATAAAACTGTGCCATATCTGCCGGTATGGTGGCCAGCATGGCGAATCCACCCGGTACGCCGGCGACAGCGGAAATCAGACTTGCCTTTGTCAGATGATAACTTATACAACCTTCGGCTAATTTCTGCACAACCTTTCTGGGTAAAACATTTTTCATTTTGGTGTGACCGTCAAGGATCTCATTGATTACTTTTCGATCTAAATATGGCGCGAGTTCTCGACTCAAAAATTCCCTGCGATTGACAGCAATTCCGGGAAGCTTCATTGCAGAGATCAGCACTCTCTCCCAAAGATCTTCTATCATAGTCTTTTTGTATGATGATATTGTTCTTAATTTTTCTTTTACTAAACGATCTGATTAGATACCCCGAGCACTACCCGATCATTCTGTTCGCGAAGGTAGTAAAATTAGCTTGTAACCGTACCTATTCATAACAAGAAACATACCACGTACAATATTTTGTGACACAGACTGCAGTTTTGACACGAATTGCATGGCATATTCTAAATTCAATTCAACAAAAGAGCAATACACGACAAATTATTACTACTTTTGCAAATAAGCTACGTTTTAATTCCATGAAAACTCTCCATTTCATCTTTGCAATTGTCTTTTCCGTTCTCTGTTTGATCACCACAGGTTGCTCAAAGAAACCAGATGGTTACTGGATCGAAGCTTCCGCGTCGGGCACAAAAATATGGTTGGCCAATTACGATTCTCTCGCTCATTACCATTGGGAAGGCGCGACCTTTGACTCAGTGGCGCATGGAGTTGGCACATTGACGGTGACGAAACACGGCGCCGTGGTGCGCCGTACGCAAACACGCGCTTATTATGGTGCTATGAACGACTCGGGAATAGTTCATATTGCAGCAAATGAACAATATGTCGGCGACACGGAGGAGGACAACTTCAAGGGGTATGGCGTGTTCTCGAAAGGGAGAGACCTATATGTCGGTCATTTCCACAAGGGAAAACCACAGGGATTCCTTACCCTCTATCGGAATAAGAAGAAATACTACGTAGGATTTTGGGATAATGGCTCTTTTCATGGGCAAGGTACGCTCTACAAAGAAGACGGCACGGTCAAAACCGGAGAATGGGAACATGGCAAATTGACACAAACCCTCATAGACGCTCAACTGAAACAAGGGCACTATAAAGGCTACGTAAAGCACTCACAGCCAGATGGCATTGGAATGATGCAATATAGCAACGGTGCGGAATATCAAGGTGGGTGGAAACAAGGCTTGTATCATGGTCAAGGGTACCTCTATCAAGGAAAGGACTCCATCTTGGGCACTTGGGACAAGGGGAAGTTGAATGGCGATGCCCTGGTCAAAACCTCGACCTTCGTTTATGACGGTGGATTCGTCGACAATATTCCGACAGGAATTGGCATTTTGACAACTGCTGACGGCTCTTATTATTCCGGTTCATGGCTGGACGGCAAACGAAATGGTATTGGAGAAATGTATTTCCCCAATGGCGATAGCGACAGCGGTGCTTGGGAGAACAATGAATTTCACGGCATCGGCAAATTCTCATATACAAATGTTGGAGCCTATTATGAAGGCGAATGGAAAAAGGGACTTCAAGACGGAAAAGGGCGTTTTGTTGCACCCGGATTCAGTTACAACGGAGAATGGGAAAAAGGATGGATGGACGGAGAAGGCATTTTATCCTTCAGCAACGGTGACCACTATGAGGGTACGCTTCACGAAAATAAAATTGACGGCGCGGGTTGTTACGAATTTGCTAACGGCAATCGCTATGAGGGAGAGTTTGTGGAAGGAAAAATGGCGGGCAACGGCATTTTTCAATTCAAAGATGGCAATCGATTCGAAGGAGAATTCTATGACAACAAAATATACGGCGACGGCACTCTTCTGCTAAAAACAGCCAGCGGCACTGTCGCCATCACAGGATTCTGGCCTTTGAAAGGCAAGTTTCCCCAAGAAGGTAGTATTCTCTTCGAAAACGGTGACCTGTATGAAGGACCATTGAACAATGGGGTGCCCACCGACAAAGGCACGTGGGTTTCGGGTAAAGAACGTATTGCGAAAATCAATAAGGTCAAGAACTCAACTCTACACAAGGCCAATGAGTTGTATAAAAAGCACAAAGCGACGATAGATAAATGCTTGTTCATCGCGAGTACTGCATTAAGAATCATAGATACTCAACACACTAAAACTGCCGCTAATGTAATCGATTTTGTAGACACAGCTTTATCCATCGGATCAGCTGCGTTAGATTCGTATGAAGCACATGAATTGGGTGAAGACGCATCCGAGGTAGATAAGCGCTTGATGATGGAATTCGGAATGGCCGCTGCCCAAATTATAGTTCCGAAGGTCTGCGCGAAAGTGGCAAAGCCCTTGGGAAAGGCAGTCAAAGGCGTTGTAAGAAGTTCGGCCTCACTCATAGGGAAAGGAGGAAGTGCCGTGGTAAAGAAATCGGCATTCAAATTCTTGAAGGGTAAACTCTGCAACAGAGTTTGCAAGCTTTCCATAAGTGTACAAAAAGGAGCCAGAAAGGTCGAGAAGGCGCTGATACAATCGGAAAGCACGCGCAAATTGATGATTGCCACCGGCAGACTCTTCACACGATTGAAGGACCAAACCGTCTCCTTCGGCGCCTACATTGATCAGATCAAAAGGAATCCGGAGCTACTCAAGAGATTAAATCTGAGTGGTGAGGGCAGCTCGAAGGTGCTGGAGAAAAATATGAAAGAAGTAGGTTTGAGTAAATGGATCTACAAGAATGAACGCATCAAAAGATACTTAGGGCTTAAACGCCAAGTGGAAGCTCACCACATCATTCCAAGCAATCCGATAACAGAGAGTTCGAAGAAGGCCAAAGAAATATGGACAAAATACTTCGGTAGTGTCGACCACCCGTGCAACGGGATTTGGCTCGGGAGATCGAACAAGACCAGCGGTTACGTATTTCTGGCTAAGGGTTCGAACCATGGTCCCAACACACGAGAGTATGAAGAATTTGTGGGCAAGATGGTAAACGAGACCTATAACAAATACAAACATCAATATGCCAAGAATCCCGATATGATGCGAAAAGTGCTCGGCGAAACGGTGGACATGCTGAAAAAGAATCTCTACAACGGCGAATTAGCCATCGGTGGGGCGTCGCATCAGGTACATACGGTGCTCAGCATCTTCAAAAATTCGGGAAAAGCCATCAGGGAAGGTGCAAAACCCATTCAGCAATTGTTCATCCAAGCCACACAACCGCAAGTAAAGAAACGATGTGCTTAAACATATACCAAATAGGTTTTGACTTCACGTATGCTTTGGCAGACGTGTCGGAACAAAGGAGTCTTGCGAATTCCCTTGATCTATATGATGATACCCCTGAGCTGATTCGAGCATTTGAGTACAAGTGGGTTACAGAAGACGCAATCCGACTCCCTAAATTAATTCTCATCATGTCGAAATTGCTCGGTATTTCTGCAGACTCGTACTCCAAGATCAAGTCAGCTGCTCACGGACTCGAAACAGTGGACATCGATATCCAGGGCGAACGCTATAAGATCTTTGTTGATCTTCCTGTGGTAAAGAATGGACTGAATCTCCACAAATCGAAAATAACCAGATTCTCTACAGGAGACATTATGCACATCGACTCACCGGTGTTCCTTCCTAAGGACTACCCTCCGCTCTTCAAAATAGCTGAAGAATCGGCGAGTTTCTTCTGTTCGTCGGAGCTCTACAATGAAATTGTTTCGAACAAGCTAAGTGGTTGGCTGTTTCACAGCTGTCCGATAAAATCCAAATCGTGGTTCAACTTTTAAACATATATGCGCTCTATGAGTACAACAAACAACACGACACAAACGGCACAACCTCGATGCTCTGTTTGTAATAAGCCGCTGCCTGCTTCTCAGCATTCGGGTGGGGGCAATCAACAACCGACTGACACGGTCTGCGATTCGTGCAAGAAAAAGAAAAAGCAGAAGAAAATTCTTGTCGCCGCTTTATTGATCGGACTTGCCGTTGTTGGAGCGGGGAGCTGGTATTATTTCAGTGGAAACTCCGGTCGTACGGCGCAAGGTTTCGGTGGTGTAACTGCTATTGAAGACTCAGTCAAAGTACAAGTCAAGAATAACGGGAAGGTTGATTTCAACATTGCTTCAGCGGCCTTAGCAAGTTCACCTGCTTCAGCTCAGGCTCCGGTGAGCAATATTGAAGATTTCAACAGCGCCATATATGAGAACTCCGAAGAAGCCAAGAAGAATGGGGACAACACGCTTTCCGTTCCAACTTCGAGTTTACAATTCCAACTTAACTCTCCAGAATTGTCTGCGGCTTCAACACGTATGGTAGAAGGATTAGCTAAATTCTTCAAGAAGACCAACCAGCAAACGACAATTCTTGTCGAAGGTTTTACATGCGATCTCGGCGGAAAGAAAATCAATGATGTACTCTCACAGCAACGTGCTGCTGCGGTCAAATCTGCATTCGTAGCTCAAGGGATCGACCCGAATAAGGTTAATGTGAAGTGGTACGGCAAGACCCGAAACAAAGAATTCAAATTGGCCGATCAAGCTGACTATCGTCGCGTACTGGTGTCGTTTAAGAATATCTGATAGCTTATTGAAGCTGTATTACCTCTAAAATTCTTCACGAATACAAGAAACCGCGCTTCCCCGAATAGGGAAGCGCGGTTTTGCATAGGGGAAAGTATTCAAGCGGATCATTCATTGACGAGGGGCAAGAAATGATAGTCGCGTGAGTAGCGGAGGTTTTGTGCGTCGAAGGCTTCGTCGTAGCTGATCTTGACATCCGTGATGTTGCCTTGTGCATCGCGCACAGGGGTGTAGACGGGATTGATGAAGCCTTTGTAGGGCGAGAGCTTCAGACGCTCGTAACGCGCGAGGATCTCACGATGGATAGCGGGATCGACCTTCACACCGTAGGTTTCGACGAGACGACGAGCGGCTTCGTAGTCGCCCTCGCTCTTGATGCGTTGCACTTCGGCCAAGAGCGTACCGAAGAGGTTGCGCATCTCGGCATAGTCGTTGACGCGAACGAAGGTCTTGCCCTTCTGCTTCACGAGTTCCACGCAGGGTTTCGCGGTTTTGCGCTGTTTGGCTTGTTCGAGCACCCAATGGGCGATGAAAGCGCGGTTGCGCATGTGAGCTTCTTCGATGTTGTTGCCGGGCTTGATGCGTACGAGCTGCGTGAGTGCACCGTTTTGGATGTAGGTGTAGTAGGCCGCCTTGTAAGCATCGGCATTCGGCGTGAGTCCGAGTTCGGTGAGCTTGGGATCGGCCAGATAGTAGAGGGCAAAGAGGTCGGCGCGGCCTTCCTCGATGGTGGAGCCGTAGGACTTGAGCGAATCGGTGTCGGTGCCGGGCAGGAGTTGTCCGCTGCCGTGACCGAGACACTCGTGGAGGTCGGTGTGAAGGTCGTCACAACGGTCGCCGTACTTCAGAATGAGCTGACGCGTGGGCTCGTCGATGATGAACTCTTTGTCCATGCCGCTGCCGTGAGCGGCTTTGGCGTAGGCATCGGTGAGGTTGGAGATGGTGACGGACTTCGAACCGAAATCACGACGAACCCAGTCGGAGTTGGGCAGGTTGATGCCGATGGCGGTGGAGGGATAGAGGTCGCCGGCGAGAATGGCGGCGGTGATGACTTTGGCTGACACGCCCTTCACTTCCTTCTTTTTGAAACGCGGATCGACGGGGCTGTGGTCTTCGAACCACTGGGCGTTGAGGGCGAGGGTGTGGGCACGCTCTGTGGCGGCTACGTCTTTGAAGTTGACGATGCTCTCCCAAGAGGCTTTCATGCCGAGGGGATCGCCGTAGCTCTCAATGAAGCCGTTGACGAAATCGACGTTGCTCTTCACGTCTTTGAGCCACTGGATGGAATAGTGGTCGAAAGTGCGGAGATCGCCGGTGCGATAGAACTCGATGAGGCGACGAATGACGGCCGCTTGATCGGCATTTTCGGCAAAGGGAATGGCTGCCTCGAGGTGCTTGATGATCTGCGTGATGGCCGCGCCGTAGAGTCCGCCTTCGCGCCACACGTTTTCTTCGAGAAAGCCGAACTGACCGCGCACGAGACGCGAGTTCATGCCCATCATAACGGGGCGGGGATCGGCGGCGGGTTTGCGCTGAGCATAGAACTCTTCGGCTTCGACCTGCGTGACATCGGGGCCGTAGTAGTTACCGGCGCTGGTGAGCACGAGGTCTTCGCCGTCTTTCTGGTTGGTGCGCATCTTCATCACATTGGGATCGAAGATGACGGGATAGAGGGCTTCGTCGAGCGTGTAGTTGAGCGAACGGAGCGTAGTGCGCAACCACTGCTCGGAAAATCCGGGTACGAACTTTTCGTTGCCGTAATGGTGGTGCAGACCGGAGGAGAACCAAAAGCGCTTGAGGTAGGTGACGAAGGCTTGGAAGTCCTTGGACTTGCGGTCGCCGCGATAGTCGCGATAGACGGTTTCGAGCATGTCGCGGAGGCGAAGATTGTATCGGCCGTTTTGATCGTAGAGAATGTCACGACCGGCGAGTGCGGCTTCGGAGAGGTGGTAGATGAGCGTTTTCTGACGAAGCGAGAGTCGGTCGAAACCTTCGACTTTGTAGCGCAACATTTGAATGTCGGCAAACTGCTCGTTGGCGTAGGCGAAATTATCGCCGGGTGCCGGAGCGGCTTGTGCCGAGGTGCCCAGACTGAGAGCAGAGAGGGAAATGAGCATGGTGAGGATTGACTTTTTCATTCGGCGTGAGCAGGGGGAATGAGTTGATGTTGTATGAGCTGTGGAAGGATGGGGGCGTGGCCGTCGTTGATGAGGATCACATCGGCCATTTTCTGTTTTTCGTCTTCCGGCATTTGCAGTGCGATCCAACGAAGGGCGGTGGCTCGGTCGATGGCGTCGCGGGTCATGACGCGGCGTAGACGTTCCTCTTCGGGACAGAACACGAGCACGGTGCGGTCGACCAGACGTTGCCAACCGACTTCGAAGAGCAGGGCGCACTCCATATATATATAAGGTGTGTCGGCGTGGGCAATCACGAAATCGCCCCACGCACGTTCCACACACGGATGAACAATGGCGTCGACGCGCGCACTGTGCTCGCGACCGCGACAAAGGTAGGCGGCCAAAGTGGATTTGACGAGTCGGCCTTCGGCATCGTAGGTTTCGGGACCAACGAGCGCAATGAGTGCCGCGCGCACCTGCGGATCGGTGCGAATGATGCGTTTGGCCTCGTCGTCGGCATAGAATATGGGAGCGCCTGTGCGGGCGATGGTTTGGCAGACATAGCTTTTGCCGGAGCCGATGCCGCCGGTCAGGGCAATGCGTTGTGGCATGGGGATGTTGTCGGGCTTATTCGAGTTCGTCGGGCGATGAATCTTCGATGACGTATTCGACGTCTGCGGGATTGATTCGAGCACGGCGTACCCCGATGGGGACGGACTTGAGCGAGAGGTGACAACGGTTGTCGGTGTTTTTGAGCAAATCGGCATAATTGACCACGAGAACGAAGCTCTCGGGGGTAATGCGCTTGTATTGGCTCATACCGACTTGGAAGGTGATGTTTACCTTGGGCGGGAAGGTGCGCAAGGTCTTGGAGGCGGGGAAATTGACGCCTTGTACCGGCACCTGCACGGTTTTCTCGATCATGCGGTCGGTGATGATCGTGACGCGGGCCGATTGTGGGACGAATTTCGCTCCGGGCACTTTGACGAACCGGCACTTCACGGAGGTGGTGTCGGTGAGGTCTTTCAACCGAAGCGGTTCGATATAGGCGGCGGTGAGCGTGTCGAGCACCGTGCGCGAGGCGTAGACTCGCACATAGCGTGGTTCGACATCGAGCGAAACCAAGGAATAGGCCGAATCGGGGGTGACCTTCCCCTGGAAAACCACAGGAAGCACTTTGCTCTGCCCGTAATTATAGTAGAACTCGATCGTTTCGGGGCGCACACTGACGAGTTTCGTTCCGGCGGCGGCCTGTGCGCTCAACAGCGGTTTGACCAAGTCACCGGTGGATAGGCTGATGTGGCCACCCGACGTGCTGACCTCGTCCCACTTGATGACGATAGGGCCGAGTTTGCGGAAATAGCGGTAGCTGATCAGCGTGAGGGCGCGGTCGCGCAACGTGACGCGAACGGAAGTGGGGGGATCGGTGGTGAGCACGACGTTGTCGGGGACGCCGACGAGACGAACGGGGATGCTGAACTCGCGTTCGACGGTTTCATAGCCGCTCTGCAGGAACCAGAAAACGGAGGAGAGGAGCAGAAAAAACAAAAACGTGAGGAACTGCCGGTTCCACAAACGGGACCAGCAGTTCTTCACGAAGAACAAATAGAGTCGTTTGATTCTGCGCATTCTGTATTGTGAAATAACATTTGCGCCGCCCAAAGAATTTGGGTCGCTGGATTACTTATTTCTCGAGCGTTGCAGCCGAGGCGGTAGCGTTGATGGCGGCTTTCTCGAAACGGAGGTCGACCCCATTGGATACATGGAGCACGACGGCCGTGTCTTCGATACTCTTCACCGTGCCGTGGAGTCCGCCGATGGTCACAACGGCCTGTCCCACCTTGAGCGAGTCGCGAAATTCGCGTTCTTGCTTTTGTTTCTTCTGCTGGGGACGGATCATGAAGAAGTACATGATGGCGCCGAGGGCGACAAACATGATCACAGTAGGCCACATGCTGGGGCTTTCCTGAGGAGCGGCTGCGGGGGCAGCACCAAGGAGGGCAATGAGGAGGTTCATAGAGAAATGGTTTTGGGGATTGTTGGTGTGATTGGATAAAGAAATTCGAGATCCGCTCGCAACTATGCGCTCAGCGCTATATATAGATAATGAGTAATCTCTCCTCTTTTGAAGAACGCGAACGAGTGCGAGGATCGTTTTGGGCTTTGCTTACTTGTCTTTGAAGATGACGCCGTCGGCTCGCAACTTCTTGACGATGTTGTCGACCATGCCGTGAATGTAGCTTGACGAACGCGGCGTGCTGTAGACTTTGGCGATGTCGAGGTATTCGTTGAAGCTGACATTGAGGGGAATTTGGTCGAACTCCAAGATCTCGGCCAGCATGATTTGCATGATGATGAGATCCATGAAGGCCAAACGGGAGAACTCCCAGTTTTTGGTGTTGGCACGGATCAGATCACGCAGTTCTTCGGCGCGTGCGATGGTGACGGTGAACAAACGTGCGGCAAAGGCCTGGTCTTCGTCGGCGGCATAGGCGGGCAGCAGTGGTTGGTCGGCACCATTGGCCGGGTCGAAGCGCTTGATGGTTTTCATCACAAAGGAATCGACAATTTCTTTATCGTCGTTCCAATAGAGACTCTGCTCTTCAAGCAGCGCATCGAAGTTTTCGTTGTTGACGATGTGCGTCTTGTAGAGTTTACGAACGATCTCGCGATCGGTGTCATAGTTTTTGTCTTTGTCGTCGACGTAACTCTGGAAGAGTTCGTCATTGATCCAAAGGTCGTAGATCTTTTTCACCAGATTTTCATCGTCGGTGAGGAAGACCTTTTGCTTCTCGGCAAATTCTTTAAGTTCCTTATTTTCGGCCAGCTGCGCAAGGAACCGATTTTCAATGATCACCTTGTCATTCCCACCTACGGAAGGGGTTCCCAACCGTTTCATTCTCGCCTCACGAGTGGTTTCTCGTTGTACGGCACGCTCCCGAAGTCCAACCAGGAACAGCAACAGCATACGATACAAGTCATAGGATTTTTGGAGGCTGAATTCAACCTCTTTCAAAGCCACCTCAGTGGTTTTTCCTTCATTCTGATAGTACGCGTAAACCAGTTGTACGATCTTCAAACGGATAAGTGCACGATTTATCATAGTCGCAATTCTATTTATTCGCCCCCATCGGAGCATTAAAGTGGAAACAAAGATACTAAGTTTTTCCGAGGGAGGAAAGTAATTGTGCGGTTTTCTCGATTAAGGATGCACGGAAAAAGAAAACTAGTCAATAAAAACTAAAAGAACAGAGACTGATTTGCTACTCTGGAAAGAAAAACGCACCTTTGCCAGTGGAAACAGAAGCCTGATGCACAGTGCTCAGGCATAATACGATAAAGGAACTACAGATATGATGACAGACCAACCCGAATCTCGGAAAGACTATGCGGACAATGGCATCCTCTTTTCACGCGTTGTCAAGGCAGGAAAACGCGTCTACTACATCGACGTGAAGCGTGACCGCCGCGACGAATTCTACATCTCGATGACCGAAAGTAAACGGGTCAAAGAAGGAAGCGCCGAAGAGCCGCCCACCTTCGAGAAGCACAAGATTTTCCTTTATAGAGAAGACTTGCTCAAATTCCTTTCGGCACTCAACGATGCGGCACAATTTGTAGCGGAACAACGCCCGCTGACTCCTTTCGAGCATGAAGAGCCCAAGACAAGGGTGGAAATCAACAAGTACGGCTCGCGATTCGCACTTACACCCGAAATATCCGAAGAGAACGAACCGCTGCAAACGGAATTCGACTTGGATTTCTGACCCGACAGAAACACAAATATCTTTTCGACCTTAGGCTTCCCCCTGATACTTCGTATCCCGAGAAGCGACCTCTTCCCTCTGCCTCAAACACAGACCGACAACCGGCACAACTGAGATCGAAAAAAACTTTTGATTCTACTGCTCGTCCCCCTCGGACGGACTCAGAAGACTGAAAAAACAACTCTTTTTGGCCTTTTCTCTTTGTCTCTATTGGAGAAATCGCTAATTTCGCACTCGAATTTGTCTCCTTGGGATGAATACATTCCCTGTGTGATGGCGAATTATACAACAGCTATTGTTTAATTCAGAGTAACACAACCCACTCATGAAGTCTATTTCTATCAGCGGTACCAAGCGTGCCGACCTCGGCAAGAAAGCCACAAAAGAAGTACGTAAGCAAGGTCTCGTTCCCTGCGTGATTTACGGCGAAAAGAAGGACGCTAACGGCGCTCCCGAAGCAGTTCACTTCGTTGTAGACGAGAAGCAAATCAACAAACTGGTTTACACGCCCGATATCTACGCGGTGAATCTTCAAGTGGACGGCGAAGAGCACCTCGCTATCCTCAAGGAAATCCAGTTCCACCCCGTAAAAGACAACGTCCTCCACGTTGACTTCTACGAAGTAACGCCCACTAAGCCCATCGTAATGGCAGTGCCCATTGCTCCCGTTGGTCTCGCAGAAGGTGTACGTGCCGGTGGTAAACTCGTGACAATGGTACGCCGTCTCAAAGTGCGCGCCACGGTTGACGCCATCCCCGAAAAGCTCACGATCGACGTGGCTCACCTCGGTCTTGGTAAGTCCATCAAGTGCGGCGAACTCTCCTTCGAAGGTCTCGAACTCGTTACGCCGAAGGAAGTGGTCGTTGTCACCGTCAAGATGACTCGCGCCGCTATGGGTGCTGCTGCCGCTGCTGCCGCCAAATAAGGCCTTGTTCGTTTTTTGAACACTCCCCCTACGTGCCGATGTCCTTTCGGGGGCATCGGCACGCTTTTCTTTTCTCACTCGTTTCTTCATTAGTAGCTCAATGAATCACCTCATCGTCGGTCTCGGAAACATCGGACATGAATACGACGGCACGCGCCACAACATAGGTTTCAGCGTTGTCGACTATCTGGCTGAAGAAGCCGGTGCCACTTGGGAGGACAAGAGATATGGGTTCGTGACAACTATCCGGGTTAAGAACCAGACCCTCATCTTGCTCAAGCCGTCGACTTATATGAATCTTTCCGGCAACGCCGTGCGCTATTGGATGAACGAGAAGAAAATTCCCATCGAACAAACCTTGGTCGTGGTCGATGATCTGGCACTTCCCTTCGGCCACCTGCGTTTGAAAGCCTCGGGCAGTGAAGCTGGACACAATGGACTGAAACACATCACGCAAACTCTGGGAACTCAGCAATATGCCCGCTTGAGATTCGGTATCGGCAACGATTTCCCGAAAGGCGGACAAGTGGACTTCGTACTCGGTCAATTCGGGCCCGAAGACAGGCAACAAATGCCGGAAGCCCTCAAACGTGCAGCCGAAGCTGTGAGGAGCTATGCGCTGCAAGGCATTGACCGCACCATGAACCTCTACAACCAATAATCCCGTTCGGGAACACCGCCTATGAACTCCGAAGCAAGAATTGACAAGTGGCTCTGGGCTGCACGCATCTATAAAACGCGAACTCTCGCGTCTGACGCGTGCAAAAACGGACGAATCACCATCAACGGGGCTCTGGCCAAACCCTCGAGAACGGTAAAAGTTGGTGATCAGGTGGGAGTGAAAAAATCGCCCATCACCTATTCTTTCCGCGTATTGCAAACCATCGAAAAACGAGTCGGCGCGAAATTACTCCCCGAAGTGTTCGAAAACGTCACTCCACCCGAACAATACGAATTGCTCGAGATGAATCGCATCAGCGGCTTCGTCGATAGAGCCCGCGGAACCGGACGTCCTACAAAAAAAGACCGTCGAGCACTCGATGACTTTGCGGAGACGCCCATTTTCCTCGACGAGGATTTTGACCTCGACTGAAAACACCTCATTCTGCCACTTCTCACCGTAAATAAATTTGGCGCCTTTCAGGTTTACCTACATTTTAAAGACACCGCTTTGGGGCGGACGTGACATCGTCGAGCTGAAAAAGATCGACGGCTACTACACCGTGGGCGAAAGTTGGGAGATTTCCCCGCTTCCGCACAACGAAAGTTTGGTCGTCGGCGGACCTTATGACGGCCTGCCCCTTCATCAACTCATCGAACAACTGCGGGAAAAGCTCGTCGGCCGAAACAATTTCGAGAGATTCGGCAATCGTTTTCCTCTACTGGTCAAGTTCCTGAGCACCGCCGCCGATCTATCCATTCAAGTCCACCCCGACAATGAAATGGCACAGGAAGAGGAAGGCGAAGCCAACGGGAAAAGCGAATGCTGGTACGTCGTGAAAACCGGACAAGATGCGGCACTCTACTGTGGTTTCAACCGCACTGTCGACCTCAACACCTACGACAGCGCGACCCAACAAGGCCAGTTGCCCGGTTTACTTGCGCGCTACGAAACACGTCCAGGCGATGCCTTTTTCATCCCCGCCGGACAAATACATTGCATTGGCGCCAATAATTTCATCATCGAAATTCAACAACCGAGTGATGTGACCTATCGTGTCCATGACTTCGATCGCAGAGACGCTCAGGGCAACCTTCGCCAACTCCACACCGAAAAAGCGCGGCGTGCATTGCGCTTCGACGAAAGTGCGCACCACCACACGCACTACGCCCCGCAACACAACACACGTATTCCGCTCGAGCAACACCCGGAATTCACCACCGCGCTCTATCGCATTGACACGACTTACCGCGTAGACTACCGCGAACTCGACTCGTTCGTCATTCTCATCGCTTTCGAAGGCGCAGCACGACTCACTGACAACGAGAACAATACCACCCTACTCCGCGCCGGCGAAACCTTGCTCTATCCCGCCACCACACAATTTGTGGATGTAGTTCCGCTGGAGCCTACTTTTTCTTGCATCGAGACTTACGTCGATGCACAATAAATAGATCTCCGCTCACTGACACGCCCATCGGGTCCTCAGCGAGCGGAGTTTTTTTTGCCTTTCTGCCTACCTTCACGAGAAAACAGCGCATAAATGAAAAAAAGTCCGCACCTTTTCGTCTAAATCTCCTTGTTTTGGCTACCTTTGCGCCAACATTCAATCTCTATCTGTACTACTATGAATCATTCGCCCGCGCCAACTGACATTCACCTCGTGATTGTCGACGTGCAACACGATTTCGCTCATCCCGCCGGAGCACTCTTCGTTCCCGGTGCAGAGCAAGCTGTGGAAAACATTGCACAATTGCTACACGACCCACGCGTCACACAACTCACCTTCACGCTCGACTGGCACCCCTACGACCATTCTTCATTCGCAGACCAGGGCGGCACTTGGCCGCGCCACTGTGTTCAATATTCCAAGGGCGCATCGCTCCACGAGAGCCTATGGGTGGAACACTTCGACCGCTTCACCACTCATTTCGTACGCAAAGGACAGCAACAAGCCTGCGAAGAATATGGTGCCTTTGCAGCTCCCACCGATGAGCAACGCGAATGGCTGCACCAAGGACGGCTCGTGGTCTGTGGCATCGCCGGCGATTATTGCGTACTCGAAACGCTCAAAAACATTCGCAACGTCCGTCCGGACGTCGAAGTCTTCACTGCCGGCGTGGCCTCCATCGACGGCGGTACCGCACTTGATACCTATCTTTCCACCAACCGCATTCCGGTCTTCACTCGTTGACCACTTCCCCCCCCCATCTCCCCATGTCTACTTCACAATTCAATAATCGCAGCGTCGCACTGCTCACCGATCTCTACGAGATCACCATGGCCAACGGCTATTTCGAAGAAGGTCGCGCCGACACCATCGTTACTTTCGACGTATTTTATCGTCAAAACCCGGACAATGGCGGCTTCTCGGTTTTTGCCGGATTGGAACAGATCGCAGACTACATCAAAGAACTGCATTTTTCGGACGACGACATTGCCTATCTCGAAACGCTTGGACTCTTCTCCGCAAAGTTCCTTGACTATCTGCGCAACTTCCGCTTCACCGGCGACATCGATGCCGTGCCCGAAGGCACAATCGTCTATCCTAACGAGCCGCTCATCACGGTCACGGCCCCAATTATCGAAGCGCAGTTGATCGAAACATTCTTACTCACGCAGGTCAACCACCAATCTCTCATCGCCACGAAGGCCAATCGCATTGTGCGCGCTGCACAAGGGCGCAGTGTGGCAGACATGGGTGCGCGACGTGCACACAACATCGACGCCGCCGTCTACGGTGCTCGCGCCGCCTACATCGGTGGTGTGGGTAGTACTGCCACCGCATTGGCAGGAAAACAATTCGGCATCCCCGTGGTCGGCACCATGGCCCACAGCTGGATCATGTTCTTCGACGGAGAATACGACGCCTTCAAACGCTATGCCGAAATCTACGGCAGTTCCTCCGTTTTCTTGGTCGACACGTACGACACGCTCAAGTCGGGTGTACCCACCGCCATCCGAGTTGCCCAAGAAGTGCTCATCCCTCGTGGTCAACGTCTCCTCGGCGTGCGCATCGATTCGGGTGACATGGCCTATCTCTCCAAGAAAGTGCGCGCCCTACTCGACGAGGCAGGATTGCAAGACTGCAAAATCATGGCTTCCAACAGTTTGGACGAACGCACCATCACGTCGATCATCGCCCAAGGAGGCTGCGTTGACAGCTACGGGGTGGGCGAACGCCTCATCACGGCTTACAGCGACGCCAAATTTGGTGCCGTCTACAAATTGGCGGCCATCAAACAAGGAGAGACCTTCGTGCCCAAAATCAAACTCTCGGAAAATGTGGGTAAGATCACCAACCCGGGACGTAAACGCCTCTATCGCGTTTACTCTGAAAAGGGACATTCTATCGCCGATCTCATTACCTGCGACACTGAGACGGTCACCGATGGTTCGCCTTTCGAATATCTTTCTCCTGAAAAGCCGTGGACTGTTCGCATCTTCGAGCACTGTACCTTCCGCGAACTTCTCCAGCCGCTCTTCCGCAATGGTCAGCTCGTAGCGGAGCTCCCCGCGCTCAAAGACATTCGCGCTTACGTTCGTCGCCAATTGGACGAAGAGGTTTGGAAAGAGGAACAGCGTTTTGAGAACCCCCACATCCACTACCTCGATATGAGCGTCAAATACTATCAAATGAAGATGGATTTGATGAAGAACCACGAGTAAGGTTATTTCTTCGCCCAAAAACCTCCACATGCAGCAGTCTTTCATCCAAGGACTACCGCATGTGGAGGTTTCGTTTTCCAATCAGAAGCACGTCTTCCTATCAAAATACGTCCGTGACGCTGGAAGAACAGAAAAAGTTCAGCTCGCCCGGCACCTACTCCCAAAAGTGATTGGCACCGCTTCCTTCATCCTCCTCCTTAGTTGAATTCGATTCGTCTTTCAGCTCTTTCCCCTTCGTGTCGATCCATTTCACCTTTCCTCCTTTCACCACTCGGCAGACCCCATTTCGGAACCGGCCGACACTGTCATACTTTTTGGATTTGATGACCACAGTGCCCGCCGTATTTATAAATTGGAAATGCTTCTTGTCAACACGCAGTGCGGCCAAGCCTTCGGAGAAATCGTAGGCGTTCATCCACTGAATGGGAATCACGATCGCACCACTCCGGTTGATGTAGCCGTAACGTTCCGCCGCCTTCACCACCGCTAAACCGTCATGGAACACCCCAACGGAATCAAACTTCACCTCGGCCAACTGCTCACCATTGGCAGTGAGAATCCCCCACTTGTCGCCGATGCGGACGTGCAAATCACGCGTCGACCCCATATCCGGCAACTCCTTGCTCGAAGGATCCGACACATCTTTACGCAATTCGTCGAAGCCCATCGGCTGAATTTGCTTGCCTTCGGAATTAACAATGCCATATTTCCCGTTCAAACGGCAAACTGCCAATCGCTGCTCCGCAAGCACCCCATTCGTGATCTTCATGCGCGTCGCGAAATCAGAAAGGTAATCGTAGGCACAAGGCAATTTCGTGGTGAACTTTTTGCTGTCGAGCGTACCCACTTTTCCCGAAACCACTGCATAGAGATCCGGATGCTGACGTCGATCCAACTGCGCAAAATCTGACAGCGACACCTCTTTCTTCTTCTTCCCTTCGTAAATAAAGAACGAACTGAACTTGCACGGTTGCACTTTCTCTCCCTCCGACGAATAAATGCCGTAGGTATTGTCTTTTCGCGTCCAAAGGATATGCTCGTCAATCACTCCGCAGTCATCAAATGCACAGGGGACCAACTCCTCGCCTGTCCTGCTCATCAGTCCCTTCTGTCCATTGCGCTTCACCGAACAAAAACCGACGTACTTGTTCAAGTCGACATCGTCATACACACAGGCGATAATCGTTTTTCCATCCCATCTGAGCAATCCATGCAACGGGCCGTTGGTCACGAAGTAGTACTCGTCGTCGTTTATGGTCTGCACTTGGTCGTATTCACAGGGGACAATGGTTTCCACGCGGAAACTCCCATTAGCCTCTCCGACTTTGACAATGCCCATCTTCCCGTTGCGTCTCACGCTCCAACGTTCTCCACCTTCGTCAGTCAAGTCGCTATAAGTGGTCGAGAGAATCTCACCGCTGCTCGTACTCACCAAGCCATAACCGCGATCCGTACGGCAAACATACAGATTGTCTTCGTCATTGAGATTGTCCTCGTAGCTCAGCGAACGATATTTGAAAGCAATGCGCACCTTGCCTTCTTCGTCCACCACACCCCAATATTCACCCGGTTCGCCGTTGGGCAGTTTCTTCTGCGCCACCGCCATTCCGTAGTGAAAGTCGCCCACATTTGTGTAAGCGTGAAGCGGGTCTTTGCGTTCCTCCGCTTTGCGCGCCAAGTCAGCAATGGACTGCGCCGGCCCTCCCAAGACAAAGCAAGAGAGCACCAGCAACATCCAAATGCGAAGCCCGCCGCACCGGCGGTCAATAAACATGCGTGTATCGTTCATGAGTACTATTGTCTATCAATGCGTTGTCGTCATACAACACCGTGATACTAATCGAAGGCTTGGCGGTGATTCGCCCGTACTTGCGGTTCAGCTTCTGGAAAACCGGTTTCGAGGTCGAAATTTTATTGCCGTTGGCATAAATTCCGTCCGAAGTGATTTCCAACGTCACATCGTCATGCTCATATCGCTCACCCGCCACGAACTGTCTCACGTCATAGGGTTTGCTGAAACCGGGTGCCTCCTGTACCTCCTGTTGTGAGTAGGTGTAACCGATTCTCGACGAATCTGCTGTAACGCTACTGCGAGTCTTCGCATCGAAAACGTCGATCGCCCGACTGCCGTCGGATTCTGCACCGGCCTGGCCTTCGTCTGCTTGCTGCTCGTTTTGCCCTTCGCTGCCCCAGGAGTAGTCCCCGCTACTTTGCGCAGCAACCGTGTCTGCATAGTCCTCCGTGGTCGAACGGTGGCTTCTGGGGTTCAGCAGGAAAAAGAACATTGCACCGATCCCCAGCAGCACGACGATCAGCACGATCGCTATCACCATCGGCGCCTTGCTCTGCGTTTCAAGTGGCGGGGTGTAGAGGGCAGAAGGCTTCGCAGATTGCCCCCCATTGGGAGACGTAGTTGACTGAGAAGGGGAAACTGTCTGAGCCGATTCTTCGTCCGCCGACGTTTTCTTCCGCAGGGTAACCTTTCCTCTCGCACCACAGTGCGGACAAACCCGGGCGCGATCCGATATTTGTTTTCCGCAAACCTTGCATCTTATCAATGCCATAATATGTCATATTAATAGGCCAAACGAAACATTTTAGATATCATCTACGGGAGGCTCTCCATAAATATTCCATTCTTCGTCGCTTTTCTTGAACAGGAGAAAGAAGTTGGCAAACGGCACCAGCACCCACCAGCCACTCTTACCGGCATCGTGCATGCGACGGACACTTACGGAAAGCCCATGTAAGGAAACCATTAGCATAAGAATCAATGCAAAAAAACGCCCCAAAAACGGTTAACGCGCCAAAATCAGCCCAGGCGCTAACTACGTCATGCTCAACGTAGTCCATGTAACGATTAGGGTAGTGACGACCCAAGAAGAATAAAACAGCAAAGAGCCCGCCGACATATAAGGCAATGAAAGATGCCACCACCAAGCAGGGTTTGATGATCAAAGTGTAGGACCAATACTCTCTGCGCGAAGCACGTCCGCCGAAGTTGCAGAAACGACGGCTCAGGCAGTGCCACCCCAGCAACGCACATCCGTAAAAATAGGTCGCGAATTGAGCCAAATGCGCGCCAAGGTCAAAATTGACTGCCACCACTTGAGTTGTTGTCGCAACAGGTTGCGGTGATGCTGCGCCTTGTGCACACGAAGTAGAAGTCGCAGGTTGTTGTGGTGTTGCTGTCGGCTCTGCCGCGTGCGTTGATCGTTCGGGCAGCCACAGCCGGGGCAGGCCGCGGCACTTGAATCATATGGTTGGCCGCAATCAGGACAAATTTGAGTATTCATACGCGATTTAGGGATTAGGGTTGGGATGTTATTTCCATTGTGCAGGTTCTTCGGCCGGAGCCCGCCGAACGAATCCGTTTCATCTACACAAATCGCACGCATCGATCGTTAAACAGATTCACACTGCGAATACATACATATATCTATACACCAAAGAAAAAACGCAGAAAATCGACAAAACAAATTACCATCCTAACAAAACGCCGCTGATAGATAGCAAAACACGCAGCTCAACTCCTTTGTATTGCAAAAAAAACAATCATGCCGAACGCCTTTCCTTAAGAAAGACGCTCGGCATGATTTCAAAACATTTAGTTCAAAACGAACGCGCCGTTGTAGTCGCGGCTGCGTTCAATCTTCGTCGTCGAAATCGGTGTCCGTGTCGAGGTTGTCGTTGTCCACTTCGTCCTCGTCGTCCGCATCCGCTTTGCTCTTCAGCGGCAAAGCCTTGTCGCCTTGCAGCGCCTCTTTGATCTTCGCTGTGATTTCGTCCATCAGTTCGGGGTTGTCCGAAAGCGTGCGCTTCAGCCCCTCGCGACCCTGTCCGAGTTTCGTAGCGCCGTAGCTGTACCACGAACCGCTCTTCTTGATGATTTCGAGGTCCACGCCCAGATCGGCCACTTCGCCCAGGCGAGAGATGCCCACACCGAAAGCAATTTCGAATTCGCACTGCTTGAAAGGAGGCGCCACCTTGTTCTTCACGACTTTCACCTTCGTGTTGAAACCCACCACTTCGTCGCCATCTTTGATCTTCGAGCCGCGACGGATGTCGAGGCGCACCGACGAGTAGAACTTCAGGGCGTTACCACCGGTGGTCGTCTCGGGACTGCCGAACATCACGCCGATTTTTTCGCGCAGCTGGTTGATGAAGATGCACGTTGTGTTTGTCTTGGCGATGGTCGAAGTGATTTTGCGCAGCGCCTGGCTCATCAGTCGCGCCTGCAATCCCACTTTGTTGTCGCCCATGTCGCCTTCGATTTCCGCTTTCGGCGTGAGCGCCGCCACCGAGTCGATCACGATAATATCAATGGCCGACGAACGTATGAGCTGATCAGCGATTTCCAGTGCCTGCTCGCCGTTGTCGGGTTGCGAGATGAGCAGGTTGTCGATGTCCACGCCCAGGTCTTGCGCATAGAAGCGATCGAAGGCGTGCTCTGCATCGATGAAGGCCGCCGTGCCGCCTGCCTTTTGCGCCTCGGCAATGGCATGAATCGCCAGGGTCGTCTTACCCGACGATTCCGGACCGTAGATTTCGATGATGCGGCCACGGGGGTAACCGCCGACACCGAGGGCATAGTCCAAACCGATCGAACCCGAAGGAACCACTTCCACGTGTTCGATTTGCTGATCGCCCATTTTCATGATCGACCCCTTGCCGAAATCCTTTTCGATCTTCGACATCGCCGACTGTAAAGCTTTGAGTTTCTCCGCGGCCGAACTGGCGACGGTGATGGTTTTCTTTGCCATATTGCTGTTTGGATTGGGATTGATGCTGCAAAGATACACGCTGAGAATGACAGTGAGCGTCAATCCGGAAAAATCTCGTCGATATTTTTACGCTGTTGGGGTTGCTATTTCGCCGCGCCGCCCGCCGGTGGCGAGGCCAACTTCGGGTTGTTGAGATGACGTGTGGCGTCGCGTGCCGTTTTCTTGCGCAGGTTCGCTTCGAAAGCCGCGGTCAGGTCCACTCCCGTCTGGTTGGCCAGACAGAGCAGCACCCACAACACGTCGGCCATCTCGTCGGCCGGATCCTGCGGTTCGCCCGCCTTGAACGACTGGTCGCCGTAGCGGCGCGACATCACGCGCGCCAGTTCTCCCACCTCCTCGGTGAGCACGGCCATGTTGGTCAGTTCCGAAAAGTAACGCACGCCGTAAGTGCGGATCCACTCGTCCACGGCGGCTTGGGCTGCTTGCAAAGTCATAATTTCACGGTTTGCTTTCCTGCAAAGATAGGAATTATTCTTATCTTTGTCGATATTACCCTCTCAAATATATTCGTATGTCTCAACAAGGAACGAGTGTGCGCGAGCGGCAAGACACGCACACCGAAGCGCCCCGCAGCTATCGCGTGTGGCTGCTCAACGACGATTTCACCCCGATGGACTTTGTCGTCGAAATCCTCTGCGGGCTTTTCGACAAGGCTCCCGTCATCGCCGAAAACATCATGATGCGCGTCCACCGATCGGGACGTGCCGTGGCCGGTGTCTACTCTTTCGACGTGGCGCACAGCAAAGCCGAGAAAGCCATGCGCCTAGCGCGCGAACATCAGTATCCCCTCCGTCTCGAGGTGACCGAAGACTAAACCGGTCGCCCTCCCTTTTCCGTTGTTCCGATGGATTTCCATTACACTCCCCTCCTCCAACGCCTCTTCACTTCGTCGCGCGAGCTCGCCGCCGCCCACCACAACGAGTTCCTCACCCCCGAGCACTTGCTGCTGGCCTGCGTGCAGGCCGACCTCTTCAAGGGCATTGTCCCGCTCGACCGGCTCGAAGCGCTCCGTGCGGCCCTCGTCGAGATCCTGGATCGCGACCTCACCACCTCGTCCGAACCGCCCGAACCGTCCTTCCTCTGGCAGCGGCTCGAGCACTTCGCCGCCTTGCAGGCACTCGGTTCGCAGGTGCAAACGCTCGACATCACCCACTACCTCTCCGCCCTCTACTCCCTGGAGCATAGCTTCGCCTCGCAACTGGCCGAACGCTATCTCGGCGACAAGGGCTTCCTACTCTCGGCGCTCATCGACCGGCTGAACACCGACCTCGGCACACCGCACAATGCGCACAGCGCCGACGCCACCCGCGATGAGCCCACCGCGGCCGCCCGCTTCGGATCAGGTGCCGCGACCGAAGCAGAGTCCACCAATGACTGGCACCGCCACGTCACCTGCATCAACGATCATCTCGACAGCCACAATCCTCTCATCGGCCGTGAGACGGAACTCGAACGCACCATCCGCGTGCTCTGCCGCCTCGACAAAAACAATCCCCTCCACGTCGGCGATCCCGGTGTAGGCAAAACCGCGCTCATCTACGGCCTCGCCGCTCTCATTCGCGACGGCCGTGTGCCCGACCGACTCGCCGGCGCGCGCATCTACTCCCTCCACCTCGGCAGCCTCCTCAGCGGTACGCAATATCGCGGCCAACTCGAGAAACGACTACTCAGCATCATCGACGGCATGGCCGAGGAGGGCAACGCCATCGCCTACATCGACGAGATACACAACCTCGTCGGCGCAGGCCAAACGGGCGAAGGCTCGCTCGACCTCGCCAATCTGCTCAAACCCTACCTCGAAACAGGCAGCGTGCGCTTCATCGGGGCCACCACCCACGAGGAATACAACCGCTATTTCTCGAAAAGCGGTGCCCTCGTGCGCCGTTTCCAAACCATCGACGTGCCCGAACCCTCCATCGAGGAAACTTGCCTCATCCTCGAAGGACTGCGCACGCGCTACGAATCATTTCACCACGTCACCTTTGCCGAGGGCGTCATTGAGCACGCCGTGCGCCGCGCCGATCGCTACATCAACGACCGCCGACTCCCCGACAAAGCCATCGACCTCATCGACGAAGCCGCCGCCTATCGCGAGGTGCATCCCGACGGCACGCAACTCGTCACGCGCGACCTCATCGACAACGTGCTGGCCACGCTCTGCAAGATCGATGTCCTCCGCTCCGAAGACGACAGCGACCACACCGCCCTGCGCAATCTCCGCCCGGAACTGCTTCGCCGCGTCTTCGGGCAGGATCGTGCCATCGCCGAGGTCACCGAAGCCGTCATGATGTCACACGCCGGCCTCACCGCCCCCGACAAGCCCATGGCTTCGCTTCTTTTCGTCGGCCCCACCGGCGTGGGCAAGACCGAAGTGGCCAAAGTGCTCGCCGAGCAACTGGGCATTGAGCTGGTCTACTTCGACATGAGCGAATATGCCGAGAAGCACACCGTGTCGCGCCTCATCGGTTCGCCCGCTGGCTATGTCGGCTACGAGGACGGCGGCCAACTCACCGACGCCATCCGCCGCTCGCCCCACTGCGTGCTGCTGCTCGACGAGATCGAAAAAGCCCACCCCGACATTTTCAACATCCTGCTCCAGGTCATGGATCGCGCCACACTCACCGACACCCACGGGCGCAAGGCCGATTTTCGCCACGTGCTGCTGATCCTCACCTCCAACGCCGGCGCACAGTTTGCCCGCCGCGCGGCCGTGGGCTTCACCGGCGATGTCACGCCGGGCGAGGCCATGCTGGCCGAGGTGAAAAAGCTGTTCAAACCCGAATTTCTCAACCGCCTCACCGGCACCGTGGTCTTCGGCGAAATGACACTCGACATGGCACGCCGCATTCTCGACAAGCAACTCGGGGTGCTCCAATCGCTACTCACGCCCCGCGGCGTGCAACTCCTCCTCACCGATGCGGCGCGCGAATGGTTGCTCCAACGCGGATTCACCCGCGAATATGGTGCGCGCGAACTCGATCGCGCCATCGCCGCGTACGTCAAACCGCTTCTCACCCGCGGCCTCCTCTTCGGCGCGCTTGCCCACGGCGGCACCGCGCTGGTCGATGTCAGCGACGAAGGTTTGGTGCTTCGCGAAAATCCCGACCCACAAAACGCCGACTCCGCAGCCGACGAAGTCTAACCCCCAACTCCTTTCTCACTCTCCCGCTATGATTTTCATTCTCGATCCCGATTCGCTGCTCTTCCCCGACCCGCAGTTGGCCGAAGCCGATGGTTTTCTGGCCATCGGCGGCGACGTGAGCCCCGAACGCCTGCGCGCCGCCTACTCTTCGGGCATTTTTCCGTGGAGTGCCTTCGAAGGCGAACGCGAATTGTATTGGTGGGCGCCCCGTCCACGCTTTGTGTTGCGCCCCGACGAGGTGCACATCTCCCACTCCATGCGCCAACTCCGGCACTCCGGGCGCTACCGCGTGACCTTCAACACGGCTTTCGCCCGCGTGGTCGACGGTTGCCGCACGGCGCAGGACCGCCACCGACAGCAAGGTGCTTGGCTGAGCGAACCGCTCATGGCCTCTTTCTGCCAACTCCACGACGAGGGGCTGGCCGAGAGTGTCGAGGTGTGGGAAGGCGACGCGCTGGTGGGTGGTCTCTACGGCGTGCGCCATCCGCGCATGTTCTGCGGCGACAGCATGTTCAGCCTGGCGCCCAGCGCCTCGAAAATGGCGCTCATCGCCCTCGCCGAACGCATGGCAGCCGAGGGCGACGGCATCATCGACTGCCAGTTGCCCACCGATCACCTCCGTTCGATGGGAGCCCGCGAGATGGACTACGAAGAATACCGCGAATATCTGCCGCCGCACGAACATTACATCGATCGCAGCGCCGGTTGAAGCGCCGCACGCCACTTTTTACGGCTTGTTCCACAACCCATCAGAGCTGCCACACAGATAGCAACAAAAACTCCCCCACTTTTGCGAAAAAGTGGGGAAGTTTTTTCGGATTTCTTGGGGACTTTTTGGCGAAACATCTCGGCTTTTCATCCTCGCTGCCCTCCCCTTATCGACGGGTACTCACCTTCGGGGCAAATTTCGTCGCTACTCGATGGCTTTTGGCAATATATCCTGTATATTTGCATCACTGCCTCCGAAAAGGTGCCGGCACGAGTAAAAAAGTATCCACAGCCCCTTGGAGAAGCCACAAGAGTGCCGAAAATAGGGAGACTTGCAGCTCGTCTCCCTATTGTTGTATGCCTATTTTTATTGAGGAAATGACGACAAAACAGTTATGACAAAATTAGAACTGACAATGGCTCTTCTTCCCGTCGTATTCATGGTTCACGAATACGAGGAGATCATCATGTTCAAGCATTGGCTTAAACATCATCAACCGGAATTAAGAACGCGTTTCCCAAAGTTCGAGCAAATGCTGGCTCGTAGTGGCCACTTTAATTATGCCACGAGCACTTATGCCGTGGGAACAGCTCACGAGTTCTTGTTAATTTCGTTGATTACTTTCTGCGCTATGGCAGTGGGTGCCTATTCATGGTGGTTCGCAGCCTTCGCCGGACACTCTATACACCTGTTGATACATCTTATTCAATGGATGATTTACCGAAAATACATACCGGTCATCGTAACCACCCTCCTGTCGTTGCCCTATTGTGTCTATGCTTTGGCTCTATTTGCAAAGGCTTCTCTGCTCACTCCATTGCAAATGCTCTTATGGGCGGTAACCGGGATTGCACTTACCGCGCTCAGTTTGTGCTCCGCATTCCTCTTGATGAATAGATTTCAACGATGGAAAAATAAACATTGCGCAAAAACATCAACGACAAGCAACCGCAAAGCCTAACGAGAAGAAGAAATACGATGCAACAAACCTTGTTTTGTTACAGAGAAATTTTGTACCGGACTTAAACAGCGCCTTGTCTCCTCTCCGACCTTAGAATGCTTTCGGGACTGTCGCCATCACAATCGCAATCGTTCTCGTCTCTTCGGCGAATGGTAAAAAAAACGGTGTCAACAATGGGAAGTTTACTCCCAACCATCGTGACGTACGTTGCCCTCCCTGCTTAGGATATACTCCTTCGCTTAGGGTGTGGGGCTGATTTTCTCAATACACAAAAAAACTCCCCTCCTCGTCTTCGGGAAAGAACGAGGAGGGGAGGTTCGTGTTAGTGAAGTTCGGCGCGGATCAGCCTTCCACCTTGTTGGTGAGGGGCAGTCCTTGCTCGAGCTCCTTGATGCTGTCGAGCGTGGTGAGGGCAATGTTGTGGAGCGCCTCTTCGGTGAAGAAGGCTTGGTGGGAGGTGAGCACCACGTTGGGCACCATGAGCAGACGAGCCAGCACGTCGTCGTCGATCATCTTGTCGCTGCGGTCTTCGTAGAAGTAGTTTCTCTCTTCTTCATACACGTCGAGACCGGCCGAGCCGATGCGCTTGGTGCGCAAGCCCTCGATGAGGTCTTCGGTGTTGATGAGTTGACCGCGGCCGGTGTTGATAATCATCACGCCGGGTTTCATCTTGGCGATGCTCTCGGTGTTGATGATGTGCTTCGTTTCGGGCGTGAGGGGGCAGTGGAGCGAGATGATGTCGCTCTGGGCGTAGAGCTCGTCGAGTTCCACGACCTTCACATCATACTGCTTCGCAAATTCGTGATCGGGATAGAGGTCATAGGCCAGGACGTGCATGCCGAAACCGCGCAGAATTTTGATGAGTTCCTTGGCGATGCGGCCCATGCCGACGAGACCGGCCGTTTTGCCGTACATGTCGAAACCGAGGAGGCCTTTGAGCTTGAAATTACCTTCTCGCGTGCGGTTGACGGCGCGATAGATTTTGCGGTTGAGCGAGAGCATGAGCGCCACAGCATACTCGGCCACGGCGTGGGGCGAATAGGCCGGCACGCGCACCACGTCGATGCGGTCTTTGGCGGCTTTGAGATCGACGTTGTTGAAACCGGCACAGCGCAGGGCGATGAGCTTCACGCCGTAGCTCACGAGTTCGTCGATGACGGCGGCGTTGCACTCGGCGTTGACAAAGATGCACACCACGTCGGCGCCCTTGGCGAGAGGCACGGTTTTCATGGAGAGGTGCTCTTTGTAATAGCGGATGTCGAAACCGAAATCGGCGTTCGTCTTATTGAACGACTGCTCATCGTAGGAATGAGTGTCGAACATGGCAACTTTGATCATATTCGGGATGATTGATGGTGGAGAAAACAAGAAAAACGGTCGGTATGCGGCGCAGTGTGCGCGTGGCATACGAAAACCGGAGTGCGAAATTAGTGGTTTCGGCGCGCCTCACAAAGTTTTGCCCCCTTTTCCGGCACACAAGTCGCCGGCAAGGGGGCTTTTTTGCATACGGGCTGCGCAATCTCACGGTCGGTGCTCCCGGACCGACGGGGCGAAACGGGGCGTGCTCAGCGTTCGGCGCGCACCACGGCGCGCACCGTGCGGATGGTGTCGAAACTGATGTCGCCGCCCACGGCTTCGCGGATGGCGGTGAGCGAAACGGGCGTGTCGTCGTCGCGGCTGTGATCGTGGTCGCGGAGATAGTGCCGCACGCGCCGCACATGGTCGGCGGGATAGAGGTCGTCGAGCTCGATGCGCCCGGTGAGCAGCGCGGGTAGGAGATAGTTGCTCACCGTCTGCTCGGTGACGCCGCGCGCGGCGGCAATTTCGCGCACGCTCTTGCCGGCTTCGAGTTGGCGAAGGGCGTCGGCACGCTTCTCTTCCATCGTTTCGCGCGGGGCGCCGGTCTTTTTCGTGCGCGAGGTCGAGGCCGGCGCCGATTCGGCCGGCGTCTTACGGGCGGTGGAGGCCAAGCCGGTGGGCATGGGCCCGGTGGGGTCTTCGATGGTGGCGAGCGAGTGCAAGCGCTGATAGTCGTTGACATCGAAGGGGTGTTTGGCAAAATAGCGCAAGACGCGCAATTTGACATAAAGGTCGCGGCGCAGTTCGTCGATGACGGTTTTGGCGCGTTTGGCCACCTCCTTGCCGCCGGCGGGGAGAGAGAGGGTGCGCATGAAGCCCTCGAAGGCACCGAGGCGGTCGGCGAAATAGGCCGCGCCCTTGGTGATGCGCTCGAGCAGTTCGGGGTGAGTGGCGTAGTCAGCGTGGGTGGCGATGAGCGTTTCGTACTGCGGACGGAATTTCACGGCGACGGCGGCGATTTGCTGGCGGAAGAGGATGAGGAGCTTGCGGAAATCTTCGAGCGTGATGGGGGCTTTCTTGTAGAAAAACTCTTCGAGCAACCGCTGCATGGCGGCGTTGCGCCGCTCGAGGTCGGCAAACGAGAAGAGGTCGCACACGAGGGCGAAGAAATAGTTGCGGCGCATCTGTTGCAACTGGTCGGGCGTGGGCTGTTGCTCGGGAATGTGCTCGGTGAATTGGAGCACGGTGCCGTCTTGGATGATGGCCGAGGCGGGAATGGGGGCGCTGAGCACCAGGCCTTCGAGAGACTTGCAACGCGAGAGGGCGACGTAGGCCTGCCCGTGGGCGAAAGCGCCTTGCACGTCGATGATGGCGCGCTCGAAGGTGAGGCCTTGGCTCTTGTGCACGGTGATGGCCCAGGCGGGACGGAGGGGATACTGCGTGAAGGTGCCGTCGACCACTTCTTCGATCTCATTGGTGCGCTCGTTGAGGACGTAGCGGGCGTTGTTCCACGTTTCGCGCGGCACGTTGATGAGTACGCCGCCTTCGTTGGTGCGGACGGTGATTTCATCGCGGTCGAGACTCACCACCTCGCCGAGCATGCCGTTGAAATAGTGGTCGTCGCCCGCCATGCCGTTGCGAATGAACATGACTTGCGCGCCGCGTTTGAGCACGAGCCGATCGGCCGCGGGGTAAGAGGATTCGGGGAACTTGTCTTTGACTTCGGCGTCGTAGGTGAAAGCGGGGGTGGTGAGCGCAGTCATTTCGGCCCGGTTGATGGAATCGGCCTGGTGGTTGTGCGTGACGAGACGCACGTAGGCTTCGCCTTCGGGCGGACGGAAATGGGGCACGTAGCGCGCATTGAGCTGCGCGAGCATGGCGGCGTCGAGGCGGTTGCTGCGCACGGCGTTGAGGAGCCGCAAGAACGTGTCGTCAGACTGTCGATAGACGGTTTGCAGTTCGACGGTGACGAAGGGCGTTTGGCGCAGGGCGTGGCTGGAAAAGAAGTACTCGGAGTCGTAGTAGCGCGACAACAATTCGCGATCTTCGTCCTTGACCACGGGCGAGAGTTGCTGCAAATCGCCGATGAGCAGCAATTGCACGCCGCCGAACGGACGCGTAGGGTCGCGGTAGCGACGCAAGGCGGCGTCGACACTGTCGAGCAGGTCGGCGCGCACCATGGAGATTTCGTCGATGACGATGAGATCGAGACTGCGAATGAGGCGGCGCTTGCGGTCGGGCATGCGAAACTGGTCGGTGCGAAACTGCATGCCGGGAATGAAGGGGGCGAAGGGGAGCTGCAGAAACGAGTGGATGGTGACGCCGCCGGCGTTGATGGCGGCGATGCCGGTGGGGGCGAGCACCACCATGCGCTTGTGCACCTCTTCGCGAATTTGACGCAAAAAGGTGGTCTTGCCCGTACCGGCGCGGCCGGTGAGGAAAAGGTTGGTGTTGGTGTTCTCAATGATTTGGCGCGCCAAATCGCGTTCGGGGTTTTCCATTGTGAACAGTGGATTCTATTTTTTACGGGGATTTTGCACCGTAGATTATCGAACAAAATTAAGCGTTTCCGACGAGAAATGGCTATTTTTGCAGCAGATTCTTGAGTGAGGACGCCGTTTTTGGAACCGGCGACTCGCTTGCACACATAGACTCGACATGCCACACAACCACCACCCCGCTTCTCCGCACGCTCACCCGCACCATCCGGCAGCGGCACCGACCGAAGGCCAAGGCCAACGGCCCGCACTGCGCATGGCGGTGGTGGAACCCAATGTACTGGCCTGCATGGGGTTGGAAAACACGCTGCGCAAAATCATTCCCATTGCAGAGGTTTGTACCTTCGCTTCGTATGAGGCGCTGATGGAAACGAACGCAGAGGATTTTGCCCACTTTTTTGTGGCGGCGCGCATCTATTTTGAACACACGCATTTCTTCCGCCGCCGGCCGTTTGCCACGATCGTACTGACCAACGGCGAGAACCTGCCTCCCACACCGGGACTGCTCACACTCAATGTGTGTCAAAGCGAAGAGTGTCTGATCAAATCGCTGCTGGAATTCCATGCTTTCGGACACGGCGCGGGGCCGCATCGGCCGCGCACGGCGACACCGACGGAGGGAGACACTGCGACGGCACACAGTGGGCGAACACTCCACGAGGGGGCGCACGGACACGCGCATCTGCGCCGACCGACGATGTCACACCCCGGCGAAACGCCGCCGACGCAGGAGACGACGGAGCTGAAATCGCCACTGACGCTGCGAGAAATTGAGGTGGCGACGCATTTGGCACGCGGCTACACGAACAAGGAGGTGGCCGACCAGCTGAACATCAGTCTGTCGACGGTGATCACACACCGGAAGAACCTCATGCTCAAACTGGGGGCGCATTCGCTTTCGGACATTATTATCTATGCCGTGATGAACGGCCACTTGGATCTGGGGGTATAGGGGCAGACACCGCAGGAAAGAACAAACGACCGTCCGCTGAAGGCTTGAAGGCTTTCGGCGGACGGTCTGTTTGTTGCGGGAGAAAGCAACGGGGAAGGGGCAGAATCAGAGCCCTTGTTCCTCGAGTTTCTCGCGAATGCGGAAAAGATGCAACACCTGTCCACCGTAGACGGGGGCGTCGTGGTGCTTTTCGACGAGGTCGATGTAGCGCTCGACGGTGGCCCGCAGGTGGGTGATGTGCATGCAGCCCATGAGATCGAGCGACTCGGGTAAGCGATCGAGACGGGCCTGGAACCAGGCGACGAGTTCTCCGATGGTGGCTTTATCGTAGGTTTTCTGAAAGGCTTGTGGCATGAACGGAGGAATTACGGGACGAGAAAAACAAGGAATCAGACGCTGATTTCGCCGGAACCGACGCAAACGCGGCCGTCGGGGGTATAGATGACACCGAACTGGCCCGGGGCAATGCCCTGGATGGGGGCGTCGCCGTCGATGTGGAACGTGCCGTCGGGGGTGCGCGTTAAACGGCCGGTGCGCCAACGATCGGTGTGCCGCACCTTGAACGTGACATCGAAGGTGCCGGTTTCGGGCCAGGGATCGCCGGTGAGGAAATGAAAACCCGACAGATTGAACGAACGGCCGTATTGAAGGAGGTTGTCGTAGCCGTGCGAGACGTAGAGGATGTTGGCTTCGAGATCTTTCTTGACCACAAACCACGGGCCGCCGCCGAGACCGAGTCCTTTGCGCTGACCGATGGTGTGGAACCAGTAGCCTTTGTGCTCGCCGACCTTTTTGCCGCTTTCGATCTCGATGACATCGCCCGTGCGCTCACCGAGAAAACGACGTACGAAGTCGTTGTAGTTGATCTTGCCCAAGAAGCAGATGCCTTGCGAGTCTTTGCGGCGGGCGGGGGCCAGACGATTTTCGACGGCGATGCGGCGCACTTCGTCTTTCTGCAGATGGCCGAGCGGGAGCATGAGCTTCTCGACTTGACACGATTCGAGTTGCGCCAAAAAATCGGTTTGGTCTTTCACGGGGTCGGGGGCGGTGCCGAGCCAGGTGGTGTGGGCGCTGAGATCGACGGCTTCGCCTGAAAGAGGGTCGCTGAAGACTTCGTTGTCGCGGAGGGTGCGCGCGTAGTGGCCGGTGCAGATGCGGTCGTAGGCATGGCCGACGCGCTCTTCGAAGGCGCCGAACTTGATGAGCCGATTGCACATCACATCGGGGTTGGGGGTGAGGCCGCGGCGCACGTGGTCCATTGTGTAGGTCACCACGCGATCCCAATATTCTTTTTGCAGATCGACGACTTCGAGCGGCAGACCGTAACGGCGTGCCACGGCTTGGCAGAGTTCGAGGTCTTCTTCGGCGGTGCAGGTGAGTTCATCGTCGCCGTCCATTCCGATTTTGATGTAGTAGAGGTCGGGACGCAAACCGCGTTCCATCAGGAGGTGGGTGGCGACGGCACTGTCGACGCCGCCGGAAAGCAGGAGAGCGATATTCATGACGGTTGTTGCGTTGAGGAGGAGGGGGAAAGGGGCGACGGGCCCGGGACATCGGTCGAACGATCGGGGTCGAGTTCGCGCACGCGTTCGGCGCAACGTTCCATGAGCCACTTGGGCGTGGAGGTGGCACCGCAGATGCCGACACTCCTCACGCCGTTGAACCACTCGGGATCGATCAGTTCTGGATCGTCGATGAGGTGGGTGTTTTCATTGACCTTGCGACAGGCTTCGAACAGCACGCGGCCGTTGCTGCTCTTGAGGCCGCAGACAAAAAGCACGAGGTCGTGACGACGCGCAAATTCCTGTACGCCGGGCAAGCGGTTGGAGACGCGACGACAGATGGTGTCGTAGCAACGAAACTCGGCCGGCGGCTGGATGTGGGTCGTGAGATAATCGATGAGGGTTTGGAATCCTTCGAGCGGTTTGGTGGTTTGCGAAAAGAGATAGGTGTTGCGCGTGAGATCGACTTTGTCGACTTCGCTGATGTCGGAGATCACGACCGCTTCGCTGTTGGTTTGCCCCACCAGCCCGAGTACTTCGGCGTGGCCGTGCTTGCCGTAGATCACGATCTGGGGGTTTTCCATTTCGTGATAGACGCGACTGATGCGCTGTTGCAAATTGAGCACGACGGGACAGGTGGCGTCGACGAGGGTGATGTTGTTGCGTCGTGCGATCTCGTAAGTCGAAGGGGGTTCTCCGTGTGCACGGAGCAAAACCCGGACATCGTGCAAAGTGGCGAAGGTTTCGTGGTCGATGATCACGAGACCACGCTCGCGCAGGCGCTCACATTCGCGGCTGTTGTGGACGATGTCGCCGAGACAATATAAGATGTCACGCTGTCCCAACTCTTCTTCTGCCTTTTTAATGGCGGTGGTGACCCCAAAGCAGAAGCCGGAACCGGCGTCGATTTCGATATGTAGCATAGTTTGTGTCTGTTTGTGGGAAAAGAGGGGCGTTTACCGAAACGACCCGGCGTTTTTTGCAAGTGAATGGGCGTTTCTCGGGAATTCGACCCCGTTTGCGGATCAAAGTCGGTAGGAAACGCTGCCCATCAGCGAAGAACTGGCCAAATGGTAGCGCGCCCACGCCAAGTCTAACCGTAGGCGCGAAAAGCGAACGCCGGCGCCGAAAGAAAATCCCGCACCGTGGCCGCGACCGGCAGCCGTCAGTTCGTAGCCGCGGCGGAAATTGTAGCCGGCCGAAAGCGTCACTTGCTGAGAAGGCATCCAGTCGACCCCCACCACCAGGTGGTTTGTGAACAAACGTCCGGCACTCAGTTCGGCATCGGTCGTAGGCATATAATAGGCTTTCGACCAACGCGTCAGATCGATCAGCGTGACATTGAAACGCAGGGGCGTGTGCGCCAATTGCTTGGAGAAGCCCATCTGCAACGAGTAGGGAACGGTTTCGGTGCGCCGATCGAAATGCTTGATCTCTGCCCCCGCATTGCGCAGCACGGCCGACCAGCTCCACCCCTCTTCCTTATTATAATAGTTGAGTCCCACGTCGGCAACCAAGGCCGCGGCACTCATTGTGCCCAGTCGCGAGTAAACCGTCTTGAGGTTCGCGCCACCCGCCCATCGAGGGGAGAGCGCATAGCCGTAGCCCGCGCCGACAATCACATTGCTCGGGGTGAACTGGCCCAAATCGGCACCGTACTCATCGGTTTCGAACATCGTGCCGTAACTAATGCGTTGAGCGAAAAAGCTCGCGGTGTGGCGAAGTCCAAAACCGTGCACATACTGTGCGCCTGCCCACAGCGCTCCGTCAGGAAGCGAAGCGACGGTGAGACCGAACTGGCGCGGCGTGACATCGGCCAGTAAAGCCGGGTTGTGCTGCGCAAGGGCCGCATCGTCATCGGGCACGCTGTTGCTTTCGCCGCCGAGCGCGGCCACATGCGCCGAAACGGGCAATCGCAGCACATTATAGGCCGACGTACTCTCTTGCGCCGATGCACAAAGCCCCGACAAGAGGAGGAAGAGGAGAATTAGTTTTTTTTTCATTCGCGCCGAAAAATAGTGCGACAAAGGTACGACATAATTTAGTTTTTGGGCGTACTTTTGCTCCGAAATCAGAGACCGCCATCCCCTTTTCAATCAAGGTTTCAGGCAAGATCGGTCGTTTGCGACTCTCCGATCCGTTCGCCGGTTGTGCGGTCTCCTCTACCCCACTAAACTTACAGACACTTTGAACGAATCTCCCCTACTTTCGCGCGAGTGGAACGACCTGGTGTTCGAAAACCGCAATAAGCAATACGGCGCTTACGTGCTCCGCAAGGAGACCGGCAAGCGCTATCGGCGCGTGGGGATGATCTTCCTCGGAGTTTTCCTCGTGCTGGCCGTCATTACCGGCGTACTGGGCTATTTTGTCTACAAAAAAGTGCAGGAAATCAGCACCGAAATCAACGAAGAGGTCAAACACCTCGAACCGGTCAAGACACGCGACGGCTTCGAGCGCAAGAACATTTCGGTAGGTCGCAGAGCGGTGAAAGTTGCCACCACTCCCGGCGGGCGAAACACCGCGCCCATCATCGTCGATCGCCGCACGGTCACCGCCCCCATCGGCATTGACGGACCGGACGACAGCAAACAAATCGACCGCAGCGAGCTCGTCGACCAAGACATCCACCACAACGCCGATCAACCCGATCTCCCCGTCGAAGGACCGCAACTCACCGCCACAGAAGTGGTGGAAGAAATGCCGCAATTCCCCGGCGGATACAAAGCGATGGTGAAATTTCTCGATGACAACATCGTCTATTCCGGCGCAGCACAGCGATTGCAGCTCGACGGCACCTGCGAAGTGGCCTTTGTGGTCCAACCCGACGGCAGCATCACTGACATCGAGCTCACCAAGAAGACCCAACCCATGCTCGATCGCGCCGTGATGACCGGCATTAAACGCATGCCCAAGTGGAAGCCCGGAAAACACAAGGGGAAAGTATCTCCCGTGCGTGTCACCATCCCCATCACCTTCGTCCTTTTCAAGGATAAAGGATAAGCGTGCGCCCGGCGACGTGCCCGACGCACCGCCTCAGGGTGAAATTCCCGGCGAGGGAAAACCTTTTTCCGACAGAATTGCTTATTTTTGCCCTGAGCCCTCGTCGCTCAAACCGGCGATGAGAACAGCCCTTCGCCCTCTCCACTCGCAAACTCCCCACCATGGCCGAAAAAAAACTCTTTTACCCCTTTATAGTCGAGCCTTTCCAAGAAGACTACACCGGTCACTTGGCTTGGAGCATGAATCGCATTTATCGTCACTTCACCGACCGTCTCTACGTTGTCACCGACCCCAACGGCGTGCCCTTCGGCTACGGCACCTCGACCTGGGCCCTCATCGATTATGAAACGCGCCAACCGGTCAATCTCGAGACCCTCCCCGACGGCGGATTCCACCAAGCCCTGCTCGACGAAGACGTGCCTATCAATGGCCCGTCCAGAGCCCGCGTGCAGGAAACCGAACCGGTGCTCCGCCACACGGCCGCCTACACCGATTTGGACATCAACGGCCATTTCAACTCCATTCGTTACATCGATCTGCTGCTCAACACCTTCGACAAAGACTGGCACGACACGCACACCGTGCGCCGCATCGAAATGGCCTACGGACTCGAAGCCTATGCCGGCCAGCAACTGCGCGTCTATCGCCACACCCTGAGCGACGACCGCGTGGCTTTCGAAGTGCGACGTCCCACCGAGGACGAAAAAAGCGAGAGCGTGCTGGTGCGCGCCGTCCTCACCGTGAAAACACGCAATTGATTAGGCGACTTCTCTTCTCACCCTGAAAACTCCCCACTACATAACACGAGAATCATGCTACAACACATTGAAGACGCCCTGGCGGCATTGCCCTATCCGCAACGTCCCGAAGGACTTTACGACCCCATTCGTTTCGTACTCGCCGGCGGCGGGAAGCGGCTTCGCCCCATGCTTTTGCTCACCGCCTTCTCGCTCTATCACAGCGACTACATGCCGGCCATGCCCGCGGCGGTCGGCATCGAAATGTACCACAACCACACCCTCGTGCACGACGATCTCATGGACCACGCCGACATGCGCCGCGGACGGCCCACCGTGCACACCCGTTGGAACGAAAACACCGCCGTGCTCTCCGGCGACACCATGCTTCTCCTGGCCTATCGCCTCATCGCACAGTGCACCGTGGGACGCCGCGAAGAGGTCTTGCACCTGTTCACCGACAGCGCCATCCGCATCTGCGAAGGACAGCAATACGACGTCAATTTCGAATCGCGCAGTGAGGTCACCGAAGCGGAATACCTCGAAATGATCCGCCTCAAAACCTCGGTGCTCCTCGGCTGCGCCGCACAAATGGGCGGTCTCCTCGCCGACGCGCCGGCTGCAGATGCCGAAGTGCTCTACCAATTTGCCGAAAAAATAGGACTCGCCTTCCAACTCCAAGACGACTACCTCGACGCCTACGGCGATCCGGCCGTCTTCGGTAAAAAAATCGGCGGCGACATCCTCTGCGGAAAGAAAACCTTCCTCACCGTCACCGCACTCTCGCAAATGTCGGGGGCCGAAACCACCCATTTCCTCCGCATGCTCGCGTGCGACTCCATCGATCCCGACGAGAAAATACGCTACGCCATGCGTTGCTACGCCAAATACGACGTCGAAAGCCTCTGCCGCCAACGCATCGAGGCCTATTTCAAAGAGGCGCGCACCACGTTGGATCGTCTCAGCGTCGACGCCACGCCGCTCTGGAACTACGTCACGCCGCTGCTCGGACGCAATCACTAAAACGCCCCCTCCTTCATGTTCATCGACACCCACTGCCATCTCTACGACGAAGCTTTCGACGAAGACCGCCACGAGGTGGTGGAACGAGCCCGCAACGCCGGCGCCCAATGGCTGTTGCTCCCCAACATCGACGCCAATTCGCTCGGGCCGCTCGTGAGCACCTGCGACGAATGGCCCGACCTCTGTAGGCCGATGCTCGGACTCCACCCCACCGAACTTCCCCCCGATCCGCAGCCCCTGCTTGATCGCATGGAACAGCTCCTCGCCGTGCCCCATTCGCCCTTCGTGGCCGTGGGCGAAGTGGGCATCGACCTCTATTGGGACACTTCGCGGCGCGAAGAACAAATGGAGGTGTTCCGCCGACAGGCAGCGTGGAGCATCCGCTTCCGACTGCCGCTCGTCATTCACTCCCGTTCCGCCCACGCCGAACTGCTCGAAGTGCTCACGCCACTCAAAGGCCAACTCCCGGGCGGCATCTTCCACTGTTTCGGCGGATCGGCTCGCGAGGCCGAAGAGCTCCTGGCCTTCGACGGCTTCCTGCTCGGCATCGGGGGGATCGTGACCTTCAAGAAGAGCACCCTGCCGGCCGTGCTCGAAACCACGGTACCGCTCGAGCGCATCGTCCTCGAAACCGACGCGCCCTACCTTGCGCCCACCCCCCATCGGGGCAAGCGCAACGAACCGGCCTACATACCTCTCATCGTCGAACGGCTCGCAGAAATCTATCAAACCACGACGGAGCACATCGAAGCCGTAACGAGCCACAACGCTCGCCAACTCTTTGCGCTCTGACTTCAACTCACCGAAAAAAACATCATCATGATCAAAATCTACAGCATGCCCACCTGCCCCGACTGCGTAGCGGTGGAGCAACAAGTTCAAAACGACCCACGGTTCGAAATCATCGATCTCGGTTCTCACGTCTTGCACCTCAAGGCCTTCCTGAAACTGCGCGACACGCACCCCGCTTTCGACGCCGTGAAGAAACATGGCGGGATCGGCATCCCCTGTTTCGTGAAAGAAGACGGCACCGTCACCCTTCATCCCAAAGAGGTCGGACTCCTCACCCCCAAGCACGACGCGCCCGCCTGCAATCTCGACGGCAGCGGCTGCTGAGGTTTTGCCACTTCGCCCGGAGCGCAAGTCTCGTCCCCACCGAGCGACGAGACTTGCGCTCTGCATTTTCCCATTTCCTCCTCGCCCAGTTCCTCACCGCGCGCTCCTCTTCCCCATGACCGACGCCCCTCGCGAGCAGCCCAACGCGCCGCTCTCCAAACCCTATCTCGACCATTTCAGCCCCGACCGCGCGGCCGGTATCTACATCCAGGTGCTCAAGCTCCTGCAGAAACAACGCCACTACCGCGACCCCGATCTCACCGCGCGCCGCGTGGCCGAAATCATCGGCTGTGACCACCGCGCCATCAGCGCAGCACTGGCCATCAGCACCGGCGAAAACTTTCTCCGCCTCTTGGCCAAAATCCGTGCCAACGAAGCCGCCCGCATGCTCCGCGATCGTCGTTTCGCCGAATGGAACGTCGAGGACATCGGCCTGCACTGCGGCTTCGCCTCCCGACAGTCGTTCTACAATGCTTTCAACCGCGTGTGGGGCATCACCCCACGACAATACCGACTCCGATACCATGCTTCCTGATCCCCTCCGACAAGAAATCATCGCCCTTGTGCGCGAACAAGTGGTGCCCGCCATCGGCTGCACCGAACCCGTCTGCGTGGCACTGGCCGCCGCACGGGCGGCCGAACAGCTCCCAACGCGCCCGCCCCACCGCGTGCAAGTGCGCCTCAGCGCCAACATCCTCAAAAACGCCATGGGGGTGGGCATTCCCGGCACCGACATGGTCGGACTCCCCATCGCCATCGCGCTCGGCGTGCTTATCGGCCGCTCGGCCAACGGACTCGAAGTGCTCCGCGACGTGACGCCCGACGACGTGACGGCAGGAAAAGCCTACATCGCCGAACGGCGCATCGACATCACACTGGCGCAAGACATCAGCGAGAAACTCTATGTCGACGTCACGGCCACCGACCGCGACGGACACGAGGCGCGCGCCATCATCGCGGGACAACACACCCACTTCGTCGACTGCGAAGTTGCGGCCGCACTGCGCAACGCCGGTGGTGTCGCTCCCCGTCAAGCAGCCGACGAGCCCACGACGACCGACGACTGTCGACCGCAAGGCACGGCCGAACACGCCGAACCGGAAAGCATCGGTCGCCGCCTCAACCTGCGCATGGTCTATGATTTCGCCACGACGTCGCCCATCGATGAGCTCGACTTCATTCTCCAAGCCGCCGAACTCAATATGACGGCCTCACAACGTTCGCTCGAAGGCAACTACGGACACTGCCTCGGCAAAGCCCTCTCCCGCCCCATGGGCCGCGGCATCATGGGCGACAACATTTTCTCGCACATCCTTTCGGCCACCTCGTCGGCCTGCGATGCCCGCATGGCCGGTGCCCCCATTCCCGTCATGTCCAACTCGGGCAGTGGCAACCAAGGCATTTGCGCCACCAATCCCGTCGCGGTCTTTGCACGCGAGAACCACAACACCCGCACCGAACTCGTCCGCGCCCTCATGCTCTCGCACCTCACGGCCATCTACATCAAGCAGCATCTCGGCACCCTTTCGGCGCTTTGCGGCTGCGTGGTGGCGGCCACCGGCAGCGCATGCGGCATCACTTATCTCATGGGCGGCGACTACAACAAAGTGGCGGCGGCCGTCAAAAACATGATTGCCAACCTGACGGGCATGATCTGCGACGGGGCGAAACCTTCGTGCGCCCTCAAACTCACTTCGGGCGTGTCCACAGCGGTGCTCTCGGCCATGCTGGCCATGCAGGGCGAATGCGTCTCGTCGGTCGAAGGCATCATCGACGACTGTGTGGATTGCAGCATTCGCAATTTGGCAAAAATCGGCAAGGAGGCCATGAACGAAACCGACCGCTGTGTGCTCGACATCATGACGCACAAGCGCCGGGCCGAAGGCGAAGCATAGCCGACCGAAAAGCCCTCGAAAGTCACCGCTCTCGCGTGCGCGCGCACGCGCCCGCCTCAGTCACTTTTCGTTTTTTTCCTTCACCTCTTCACCCCTCCCCCGCAATCCATTGTGGATCATCCGATTAGGGGTGAAGACTTTTAAAATTTTCCTTCACCTTTTCCTTCACCGCGTGCAACAGCCCCTTGCAACTCATGTGACGGGGATGAAGAGGCACCGACCGACCGCTTCGCTCCCCGGCGCAGTGCCCCATTTCAGCCGTGAAGCCGTGAACCTACGAAAAAAAACACCATCTTCACCCACAACGCGCTAAATATCAACCGATAACACACAAACGGTGAAGGCAAAAAACGAAAACCTGCTGAGTGCGCATACGTACGCGCGCGAGAACCCGCGATGAAAACGCGAAAACTGCGCGTGTTCCGAGAAAGGGTTCCCCGTTTTTGCGAGAAAGCGCGAAAGAGCGATTTCCCAACCGACGAGAGCGGGCATCGACATGGGGTGGTGGCATCGAAAAACGCGGAACGTGCAAGACCGGGAAAGCGACCGGCAGAACAATTTGCACAAATATCACACTAAATCGTCACCTTCGCTTTGCAAAACACGCAGCAATCATCATTTCAACGCAAAAAAAGCGGACACCTCTGCGCGTATTCTCAGAGAATGCGTACCTTTGGAACGCAGTTCGTGTGCGACACAGCCAATAGGTATCTCTCTTGCCCGGCGAAAAGGGCACCGATCGCCCCCCGACGGCACATCTCGACACTGCACTCGTCACACAACAGAACGCCATCTCGACAGCAACAAATAAAAAAGCATCATATCACACACAGTCTTACCACAATGAAGATGATCAAGAAGCTCCTCCTACTCGGTCTCGCCGCGCTTCCGCTCGCCCTGAGTGCACAAACTGCACACAACGAACGTGTCGGCGTACAGACGAAAACCCCCACCGAACAGCTCGACGTGAAGGGCACGGTGCGCGTGGAGACGCTCCCCAAAAAAGGCGATGCCATCACCACCGGCGCCAACGGTGCCTACAACAACCAGTCGACCTTCACCCCCAACCGCGTGGTGATCGCCGACGCCAACGGTGTGCTCGGATCTAAATTCGCCGCTTGGCCCCTGTTCTTCTACATGCCCAGCTGCATCATGCCCACCGACCAAACGGCGGCCGAATACAACGGCACGGAATTCAGCGTCGACCTCTACGAGCTCTACAAAAACCAATTCAGCATCCCCGCCACTCCCGCGGCCGGTGCCGTCACCCTCGTGTCCAGCCCCTCGGCCGGCAATCTGCCCGTCGAAGGCAAGACCGATCTCGGTTATTTTGTCACCTACTACGATTCGAAAGTCTTCAAAGACGTGAAAGTAGACGACAATGGCGTCCTCACCTACAAACTGGTCAGCAATCCCGCCCCTGTGACGGAATACACCTACATGAACATCGTCTTCAAACGACTTTGAGGCACTGATTTTCATCAACTTTCTTGGCGGAGTCGCGCGGAATGCGTAACTTTGCCGAGCTTTTCCGCTCAACCGCTGTCAGCAGGTTGCCCATCATGGGGCGACGTTCCGAAAAAGAAACTGAGAATGTTGGGCTGGGGCGATAACAATTTCATACAATCAAGCACAAATGGCTGATCTGATCAAAATTGCTGAAGAAGCATTTGCCACCGGCAAACAATACCGCGGTGTTGTTATCAAAATCTCCGGACACGGAGACAAAAAGCGTTTCACCGTTCGCAAAATGTCGGGAACGGTCGGCGTAGAACGTATCTTCCCCATCGAATCGCCTGCGATCGAAAGCATCGAGGTGAACAAAGTGGGTAAAGTGCGTCGCGCTAAGCTCTACTACCTCCGCAACCTCACGGGTAAGAAGGCACGCATCAAAGAAAAGCGTACCCCCGTCAAGAAGGAGGCATAAGCCGCACCGGACACATGGCTGTGATGCCAACGGCAAGCCGAAACTCGGCTCATGCTGCCGCAAAAGGCCTCACAACACACGCACAAAGACAGGAACTATCGCAGTTCCTGTCTTTTTTTGTTGTCGGCAGAGGGCCAATTTGCACGAAATGTCGTAACTTTGAACGCATCATAAAAATTGCGCACACGCGCTTTTACCCATCAAACCACCCATGATCTCTCACAAAACACTGCTCTATGCCAACACCCTCTTGTTCGTTGGCTTGGCCGGCGGCCTGAAAGCGGCGCCCATCGGTTTCACGCCGACGGAACAAACCGCACAACTCAATGCGACCTCCGGCGACATGGCTTTCGTCATCAAGAAGGCACGGAAAGTCAATGCGCACACCGTAGAACTCACCGATGCGCAAAACAGAAAAATCACCGTCGACTTCTACGGCAACAACATTTTCCGCATCTACCAAGATCCCGCCGGCAGCGCCCCCCACAACCCCGAGGCGAAACCCGCGGCCGACATCCTCGTCGAACAGCCCCGCAAGCAGGTGGCTCGACTTGAACTCCAACAAAACGACCAAAACTGCACCCTCACCACCGACGAGATCAAGGTGGTGTTCGACAACAAGAACAGCGGCTTCGCAGTCTACAAGAAAAACGAGATCGATCCCGTGATCTCCTCGCCGTCGTTCCGCACCTTCGACAACGACGGCACGCACCTGGAACTGACTTGCAGCCCGGGCGAGTACTTCTACGGCGGCGGCGTGCAAAACGGACGCTTCTCCCACCGCGGACAGCGCATCGCCATCGAAAACACCAACAACTGGGTCGACGGCGGTGTGGCCTCTCCCACCCCATTCTATTGGAGCACGAAAGGCTACGGCATGCTGTGGCACACCTTCAAACCCGGACTCTACGACTTCGGCGCCACCGACGCGAAAAAGGTGAAGCTGCGTCACGGTGAGAAATATCTCGACGTCTTCTTCTGGGTGGGCGACCGCCCCGAAGCCTTGCTCGACGGCTTCTATCAGCTCACCGGCAACCCCGTGCTCTTGCCCAAATTCGGTTTCTACGAGGGGCACCTCAATGCCTACAACCGCGACTATTGGACCGAGGCCAAGGACGGCAAGGGCTTCATGAAAATGGAGGACGGCAAGACCTACAACGAAAGCCAGAAGAACAACGGGGGCATTCGCGAAAGCCTGAACGGCGAACGGGAAAACTACCAGTTCTCGGCGCGTGCTGCCATCGATCGCTATCTGAACAACGACATGCCGCTCGGTTGGTTCCTGCCGAACGATGGTTACGGCGCAGGCTACGGACAGACCACCACGCTCGACGGTAATATCAAGAACCTCAAGTCGTTCGGCGACTATGCCCGTTCGAAGGGCGTGGAAATCGGATTGTGGACGCAGAGCGATCTGCACCCCAAAGACAGCATCGAGGCCCTCTTACAGCGCGACATCGTCAAAGAAGTGCGCGACGCCGGCGTGCGGGTGCTCAAAACCGACGTGGCCTGGGTGGGCTGGGGCTACTCCTTCGGCCTCAACGGCGTGGCCGACGTGGGCAAGATCATGCCCAAATATGGCAACAACGCGCGTCCCTTCATCATCTCGCTCGACGGGTGGGCGGGCACTCAACGCTACGCCGGCATCTGGAGCGGCGACCAAACTGGCGGTGACTGGGAATACATTCGCTTCCACATCCCCACTTTCATCGGCTCCGGCCTTTCAGGGCAACCCAACATCACTTCCGACCTCGACGGTATTTTCGGTGGGAAAAACATTCCCGTCAATGTGCGTGAGTTCCAATGGAAGACCTTCACCCCGATGGAGCTCAATATGGACGGATGGGGCGCGAACCCCAAATATCCGCAGGCCCTCGGTGGCAAAAGCACGGCGCTCAATCGCTGGTATCTCAAGCTGAAGAGTGAGCTCCTGCCCTACACTTACACGGCTGCAGCGCAGGCCATCAATGGGCGCCCGATCATTCGCCCGATGTTCATGGAAGAGCGCAATGACTACACACTCGGCAAGCGCACGCAATACCAATATATGTATGGTGATGCGTTCCTCGTGGCACCGGTTTACCAAAACACGGCTGCCGATGCCGAAGGCAATGACCGCCGCGACGGGATCTACCTGCCGCAGGGCACGTGGGTCGACTACTTCACGGGCGATCGCTATGAAGGCGGCCGCATTCTCAACGATTTCGATGCACCCCTCTGGAAACTGCCGGTGCTGGTGAAGGCCGATGCCATCATCCCCATGGCGAACCCCAACAACAATCCCTCGCAGATCCGCAAGGACCTGCGCATCTACGAGATCTATGCGCAACACGGCACCAAAGCGCTCGAATATGACGACGACGGCCGTACGCAAGCTTACCTCACGGGCGAAAACACCAACACGCAACTCAGCACTTCGGTCAACAAGAAGACGCTGACGTTCAAGGCCGAACGCACGGCCGGCGACTTCGACGGCTACATCCGCAACAAGGCGACGGAGCTCCGCATCAACGTGACCCGCGCTCCCAAAGCGGTCTCGGCACAAGTGGGGGCGAACAAAGCGGTGAAACTCACCGAAGTGAAAACACGCGAGGCCTTCGAAAAGGGCGACAACGTGTGGTTCTACGATGCTCGACCGAATCTGAACCGTTGGGTGCGCCCCGGCGAGGAGAGCGTGGGCGAAGTCATCAAAAATCCCCAGGTGCTGGTACGCGTAGCGTCCACCGACGTGAGCGAAAACACGGTGAGCGTCGAAGTCAAAGGCTTTGAGTTTGCGCCTGCCGACCGCCTGCTCACTCACCGCGGCAAATTGAAAACGACACAGCTCGACGAAAAGAAGAGCAAGGTCGAGGCTTACGCCCTCACACCGGCTTGGACACCCGTGGAAAATGCCGACTACTACGAAGTGAAGTTCGACGGACAAATCTATTCCACGATACGCGAACCGCGCTTGCGTTTCGATGATCTGGCGCCCGTCACCACCTATGACTTTGCTGTGCGCGCGGTCAATGCCTCCGGCGCCGGCGCGTGGAGCAATCTCAGCCTCGCCACGGTGAAAGATCCCCTCGAGTGGGCCATTAAGGGCGTGAAAGCCACGGCTTCAGTGGCCAGCCAGGGCGGACAGGGCACCGACAAGCTCTTCGACCGCGACCTCAAAACCATGTGGCACACGGCGTGGGACAACAAACAAGCTACGCCGTTCGACCTGACCGTCGATCTGCGTGCGGTCAACAAGATCGATCGCATCGAATATGTTCCGCGCGAAGATGCCGCCAACGGCACACTGCTTCGCGGTAGCTACTCGTTCTCGACCGACCGGCAGAACTGGTCGGCGCCCATTGCCTTCACTTGGGCGAAGGATGCCACGGTCAAGACAATCGTTCCCGCAGATCATCCCGAAGCACGCTACCTCAAACTACACGTCGACGAAGGCGTCGGCAACTTCGGTTCGGGCCGCGAACTCTACGTTTACCGCGTTGCCGGAACGGAGGGTAAGATGCAAGGAGACATCAACCGCGACAAGCGCATCGACGAGAACGACCTCACCTCGTATATGAACTACACCGGTTTGCGCCGCGGAGACGCGGACTTCGACTACGTGGCTGCCGGCGATATCAACGGCAACGGCCTCATCGATGCCTACGACATCTCGACGGTGGCCGTGGAACTCGACGGCGGTGTGCGCAACTCGTCCGACAAGGTGCGCGGTTCGCTCGTGCTCACGCCCAACGTGAAGTCCTACAAAGCCGGCGACTTGGTAGAGATCAAAGTGTCGGGCAAGGATCTGCACTATGTCAATGCCCTTTCGTTCGGTTTGCCTTACAAGGCCGACGAATTGGAATACGTGGGCATCGACCTCAAGGGCATGAAGGACATGGTGAACCTCACCTACGACCGTCTGCACACCAACGGCACGAAGGAGTTGCTGCCCACCTTTGTGAACCGCGGCAACAACTTCTTGCTCGACGAGGGTGCGCCGGTGCTCTTCACGCTGAAATTCCGCGCGAAGAAGGCCGGGAAGTTCCAACTCAAGGCTGTCGACGGATTGCTTGTCGATCGCAACCTCGGTACGGTCCAATTCTGACCCCATTTTCCATTGTAAAAATCCCCGCTTGCTCTCGCAAGCGGGGATTTTTTCACGAATTGCACAGAGTTGTCACGCCAAATGCGAAATATAGAGGCGTAAAGGCTGCTATATCCCGTATATTCGCTAAATTTGCAAGGAGCATATCCCGCTTGCGCGTGTTCAACACGCAATAGTGAGTGCCGGTGCCGAGATGGAGAGCCCATTCAGCGCACACGGCAGAGATGAATCTTTGCAACCTTCGCACCGCAGAGTCTATGATCACCAACCAGAAGCCCTATATCTTCCGCTTTTTCGTCGTTGTCGGCGAAATCATCGGACTGAATCTTATCTTGCTGGCCTTGCGTCCCTTCTTCTACGAAGAGATGCCGCAATATGCTGCACGCTACGGCGACTTCGCTTTCGTGCTCTCGGTCTGCTACTTTGTGTGCGGCATGCAGACGGGCAGCCGCTTGCATTATGCCATTATCCGTGGAGACGAGATTCTCCGGCGTGCGCTCTACAGCAATCTTTATTTCGACTTGCTCGTCGTCACGCTCTCTCTTGCGCTACCGGGTGCAAGACTCACGGTGTGGAAATATCTGCTTCCGCTGCTGGTGGGGCAACTGCTCTTTTCGCTCATCTTTAAGAAAACGGTGCGGCGCGCGATTCAATGGTATCGTGCGCGGCGTGCCTCGCGTCGAGGCGTGGTTGTGGTAGGGCCGATCGAAAACATCAGCACCTTGCTGAACCAACTGGCCAAGGATCGGGGTACGGGATACTCGATTTTGGGGTACTTTTGTGACGAAGCGCCACAAAAGGCCGACCCAATCATTCCTTATTTGGGAAAATACGACGATTTTGATGCTTATCTCAATACTCGCGAGACGGTGGTCGAAATCTTTTGTACACTTTCTTCGGTTGATCAGGCACGGATTCGCCACCTCGTCGACTATTGCGACAACCATATGTTGCGCTTCATCGGTTTGCCGGGCACGTATTCATTCGTTGCCCACCGCATAAAAGTGCTTGCGCTCGACGGGCATTCCGCAGTAGCCATCCACACGACTCCACTCGAAAACTTCGACAACGCTGTGATCAAACGTTGTTTCGACGTTGTCGTCTCTGCAGTCTTACTCGTTACGGTCTTCCCCATCGTCTATGTGATCTTCGGTATCTGGATCAAACTCACCAGCCCCGGCCCCGTTTTCTTCTGCCAAAAGCGGAGCGGACTCAACGGACAGGAATTCAACTGCTACAAATTCCGCTCGATGCGTGTCAATGCCAATAGCGACCAGCTGCAGGCTACGGAACACGACCCGCGCAAGACGCGCGTGGGCGATTTCATGCGCCGTACCAATATAGATGAACTGCCGCAACTCATCAATGTGCTTCGCGGAGACATGTCGCTCGTGGGACCGCGACCTCACATGCTGAAACACACCGAAGTGTACAGTAACCTCATCGATAAATATATGGTGCGACACTTCGTGCGACCCGGCATCACCGGTTGGGCACAGGTCACCGGTTTTCGCGGTGAGACAAAGGAACTCTGGCAGATGGAGGGGCGCGTGAAAAAAGACATCTGGTACATCGAACACTGGACGTTTGCCCTCGATCTCTGGATTCTCATCAAAACCGTGCTCACGGTGCGCAGCAAAAATGCCTATTGAGTGCGCCTGGCCGCCCTTCGGACGACGGATTTCGCCCAAGTAGCCAATGACCTCGCTCACTTCGCTAAAGAGACAGCAAGCGGAAAACCATTTGCTACATTTACTTGACAAAATGCATTATATTTTTTGGCGCATTTCGTCGGGATTTGCTATCTTTGCGTCAGAATTCAATCTCACTCATCATGAAACCCACTCTTTTCCTGCTTGCTGCCGGTATGGGCAGCCGCTATGGTGGCCTCAAACAGCTCGACACGCTCGGCCCCCAAGGACAAACCATCATGGACTACTCGATCTACGACGCCATCAACGCCGGCTTCGGTAAGCTCGTATTTGTAATCCGCAAAGACTTCGAAGACGACTTCCGCAAGATCGTCCTCACCAAATACCAAGACAAGATCCCCTGCGAACTCGTCTTCCAATCGCTCGACGCACTCCCCGAAGGTTTCACCTGCCCCGCAGAACGCCAAAAGCCTTGGGGCACTAACCATGCTCTAATGATGGGGCAGGACGTGATCAAAGAACCTTTCGCCGTACTTAACTGCGACGATTTCTACGATCGCGATGCTTTCCAAGTCATGGGTAAATTCCTCTCCTCACTCCCCGAGGGTAGCACCGGCCGCTATGCGATGGTGGGCTTCCGTGTGGGCAACACCCTCTCTGACAGCGGTACGGTAAGCCGCGGCGTGTGTGAAGTCGACGAGAAGAATCACCTGACTTCAGTCGTAGAACGCACCAAGATCGAGCGCCACGACGGCACGGTGCAGTATCTCGATGAGAACAACGAGTGGGTATCTATTCCCGACACCACGCCCGTGTCCATGAATTTCTGGGGCTTCACGCCCGATTATTTTGCTCACTCCAACGAGTTCTTCAAGGCCTTCCTTTCGGATCCCAAGAACATCGAGAACCTCAAGAGCGAATTCTTCATTCCCCTTATGGTCGACCACCTCATCCGCAAGGGTCAAGCCACTTGCGAGGTGCTCGACACCACTTCCAAGTGGTTCGGCGTGACGTATCCCGAAGACCGTCCCGAAGTCGTGGCCAAGTTCGCCAAACTCGGTGCCGATGGTGTTTACCCCGAGAAAATGTTCTAAGCCCCGCATAGGGTTAGCGCTTACCGCGCCTCTTAAAACTGCTTTGAGCGAGATGTCATCCTCGGATGGTATCTCGCTCATTTTTTTTATTGCTGTCTGGTAAAGTCCAAAACGGCAGAAAAAACCTGCCCGAAGCCCTTTAGAACAGGCTCCGGGTTTTCTTTTTCAAAAAGCAAGCCTAAGCTCTGCTATATAGTTCGCTGATTTACAAGATGCTATTTGGTGCTTCTTCTGAAATAATACCAATTAAATTCACTCCATAGGGTTTGGCCGTGTTGCAAGAGCTCCACAGCGTAAGGTGTTAATCGGATAATCTCCCACGAAATGTCTGTACCGATGAACGATAGTCGGTTGCTTTTCTCATCATAATAATAACTATATACCCTTTTATCGCGTTCTCTCGCTGGGTCTTTATATTGAACATAAACCTTCCCATCCCTACAAATGAATTGTTTGCCATACTCGTTCACACCTAATACATGGAATTGCTTCTTTGCTAAGGTGCGATCCGATTCAACGACCCTCAGGTCTTTGCATTCCCACAGAACTTGGCAAAACAAACTGTCCAATCGCTGTCGAGAAATTTCAGACATTTTCCCAAACAATCCATAAGTGAATCCATTTCCATGATCGGTAAGATCAATACGTGGAGTCGGGTATTTTCCGTCTGTGATATATTCTCCAAATTCGTCCACTTTTAACTCCGAAGCTTCTGGCTTTCGGGGCACATCAGGAGTGACCGCAGCAGATCCATGGCCTTTATTTTCAACTTGTCTATTCTCTTTACAAAGGCATTGTTCGCGTTCGCAAGAGTTAAATAGTGTCATTGCGCAAACGAATGAAAGAAACAGCACCTTATTCATCGGGGTCATCGGGGTCATCGGGGTCATCGGATTTAGGGAATGTTAAGTCTATATTATCCACAGCAGAGGCTCTCAACACATAAAAGCGTGCATTCTCTGTTGAGTAGGTGTAATTCCTTTGACTACTTCCAGCATGCTCATCTAATTGAAAAGGGTTTCTTACATTGATAAGTCCCTCAGAAAAATAGCCATTATGTGCTCCATCCCACCCCCAATTGATGTGCAGATACTTTTGAAGACTGAACACCCAAGGAACTCTCTTCTTGTCGTGTAAGCTATACGGATCTCCCACTTCGGCTTTGTGCATATATCCATCGATAATCCATGCATGTCCAAGATTATCATTTGAATTAACATCCTCACAGGTCGCAAGATAAATTTTCGGGGAATGAAATCCCCAAAGAGCACGTTCTATCATGTCAATATCTCGATACCGTAACGGTTTATCTGAGAAACCAAAATGTCTGAGAATTGTTGGGATGTAATGTGTACTGATTCCTGTTACATTGGGGTAATAATGCGCCATTCCGAGAGTTCTAATTTCGTGCCCCAACACCCGAAGAGACGCACTATCTTTGGAGGACATTCCCAAACTTGTCATATTGCGCCAATTCATATTAAAGATCTCACGATAACGATGCATGTAAGTTTCAAATTCTGACGGACGCTTACAATAATGCATCCCAATGGCCAAAGCAGTCGTTACGCAACCGGCTTTCGAGTTAGGCGCATAGTCACCCAGTGGTGAGCCTTGCCCCCATAACACGGGGTTCTGTTCTTTTACCTCATACTGAGGGTGGTAATAATAATAAAGATCCCAGTTGCATGGATAATCTCCCTGAATCGTGTCTCTCGACAATCCATGTAGAACAAGAAGAGAATCAGGAACCTTTTCCATGGGTTTACCTGGTTTAGGAATTTCATGGCCACGAATCATTCTGTCAAGTGGATAAATACCTGTTTCTTGAGATGATTTAAATGTTCCCTGCTCTGTAACAGCTAGTAGAGGTTCTTCCAATCGTGATGCTGCAACAAGTGCATATCCTGCTCCATTTTTGAAATTAACAGCATACATGACCGGCGGAGAAACAGCAGATCGCGTGGCGTGAGGTTTCACGACTTCTACACCGGCGGAAAGATCTACCTGCCGAACGGGATTCACTCCGCTTCGTATTTGTTTGCCTTCGAGAAGCAGTAGAGCTTGTTGGGCTACTTCGATTGCCTCTTGAGGCGTCCTGATTGTAGAGACTCCATTGTGTGCGATTTGCCTTGTGTCCTCATACAATGGCACTTCGTTTTGACAAGCACTCCACATTAAGGGAATGACAAGTCCTATGATAAATCTTTTCATAACAAAACATCTGATTTTTGCTTGCAAATATAATCTATCCAGATCAAATAAAAAAATAAATACGCAGAAAACGACCACAATAAATATCAGTCTATCAAAAATATTCGTTCGACATTTGGGCTGATGCGGTTCTAGGAAGAAGAAAAACGCTGAACAAATTGTATATTTGCATCGTCGTCATCACATAAGGTTGGAAAACCGCCTACTTTCACCCAAAATTCCACAACTAATTTTGGAAACACGGGAAGCGCATCAATATGCAAAAGCGCTTTTTCCCCATGTACATTCCGCCACCTCTCGCGCGTACGCACACGCGCGCGCATCAGGCGATTTTCGAATTATGTGTTCACCTCTTCACAACTTCACTTCAAAACACTGCGTGTAAATGGGTTAAGGGTGAAGGCTTCACTCCCATTTTTCCTTCACCCTTACCTTCACCGAAGGTTTTGGAAGTTAATTCACTATGCATACTTCATGCACTATGAAGTGATAAACGGTCACAGTGCGGGACGAGGACGAGAACGGGATGGAAAGATCGGGGAGGAGAAGAACCCAATAAACAAAGGGTGAAGGAAAAGGAGAGGTGAAGCCTTCACCCCTAATTCACTATAGATCAGGAAGTTGTCGGAAAACAAGGAAAAACGAAGCCTTCACCCACAACTCACTCAGTATCAGCATATTGCAAGGGAAAGGTGAAGAGGTGAAGGTTGTTTTTCGAAAACAGCTGATGCGCACGCGCGCGAGGAAAGACGGCATGAAAGTGGGGAAAGTGCGCAGGTTTTCGCGAATTGGCCACGAGTTCGTGCTTTCAACATCGAAGTGCAACAAATCAGGTTCATCCGACATTTGGAGTGATGCGGGTCTAAAAGGAGAAAAACGCTGAACAAATTGTATAGTTGAAGTTTACCGGACAGCGATAATATAATAAGGATCGGAGCAAAAAGTGGGGAAACAATGTGCAACTTCCTGTTGCGCGCGGTTTGATCCCCTTTCTCGGCGCGAATTAGCGCGGTTTGATGCGTAAGCGGTACCTCCCACCGGCGAGCAAAGTGACGATGCTCGACATTTGCAAGTCAAAAAGTGCGGCGTTGACTTGGCTAAGCGGGAGATTCGTGATAATGCAAAGTCGCTCGGCTGTTTCTCCCTCGCTACCGGCAGCGCGCAAAGCTCGGATGAGCGAACTCTGCTCGGGAGAATCCCCGTCGAAGAGTTCCAATTGGACAGTCGGCGTCTCGGTTTTCGTTCCCCAATTCATCAATCCCATCAGATCGGCGGCATCTGTGATGAGTTCTGCGCGGCGGTCGCGAATGAGGTGTAAGCACCCTCGGCTGAATTCATCGTCGGTGCGACCGGGAAAAGCGCAGACCGTGCGATTGTAATCGGCGGCAAGGTGAGCGGTGATCAGCGCTCCCCCTTTTTCTGCGCTCTCAATCACCAGCGTAACATCGGCCAAACCGGCCACGATGCGATTGCGGCGCACGAAATTTCCGGCGAAGGGGCGCACACCGGCCACATATTCTGTGAGCAAACCTCCGTGCGCCAGCATTTGTCTAGCAGTGTCGCGATGCATGGGCGGATAGATCGAATCTAAGCCATGCGCCAAGACCCCGACCGTGTCCAGGTGGTGGTCGAGTGCTGCACGATGGGCATGGATGTCGACCCCGTAGGCCAGACCGCTCACGACGAGTGCGTCGGGAAGTGCTGCCGCCAATTCGGCACAAAAGCGTTCGCAGTGCGCCTTACCGTAGGGTGTGATGCGGCGCGTCCCCACCACCGCCACCACATGTCGCGCGTCGAGATCCGCTGTGCCGCGATAATACAACACAGCGGGAGCATCCGGACATTGCGCCAAACGATGCGGATAGTCAGCAGTGCCAAGGGCCAGCGGACGTATGCTGTGACGATGACAAAAGTCGAGTTCATCGGCCGCTCGGCGGAGAGCGTCTTCGCCGTGTTCGGCAAAGAGGCGCTCCAAACGAGGGCGCGCCGTAGGCGCAAGTTCGTCGAGCGAATCGAGCACAGCGACAGTGTCATCGAAAAGACACTGCGGCTCATCGACTCGACGCAAAAGTTCTACACATTGTGCCTGTGTGAGTCCGCGCAACAGCGTGAGGGCGATGTGAGCTTGTAGAGACATGGTAGGTTCAAGGTGAGAATAAGAGATGACTGCGGTCAATGCAGTCCAAAGGTGGTCCGGAGTTCCGGCCAAGCTTCGGCGAGTGCTATCATTGAGGGGAAGACCAAGGCAGCCCCTTCGGCAGACAGGGCGGCGGGATCAAGCGGTCCCGTATTGACGGCCACCGTAAAAATGTCGGCTGCCACGGCCGCGCGTACACCCAGCGGCGCGTTTTCGACAACGAAGGCTTGCCAGGGTCGAAGATCACCTCCTTTGGAGAGCCCCATAAGATAGGGTTCCGGATGAGGTTTGCCGTGCTGCACATCGCGCGAGGAGACCAATCTTTGCGGATCGAACACGCCGGGATAATTATGCGTAAGCCGTTCGAGCAAACTAGCTTGGCCGCTTCCCGTAACGACTACCGTGGTCAACCGATCGGTGATGACTTGTCGGAGCAGTTCTTGCGCTCCCGGCATGCGGGGTGCCTCGGGATACGAGTTGAAGAGTTCGCACTTTCGCGCGTAGAGGCGTTCTACTTCTTCGGGATTGGTGTCGCGGTTCCAGGCGCGGCGCGTGAAGAGCCCGATGGTGCTAAACGCGGTGCGCCCCTCATTGAGATAGACTTCTTCGGGACTCACCTCAAGTCCGGCCTCACGACAAACCTGTGTCCAAGCTTTGGCGTGGCCGGGCATGGAGTCGAAGAGCACGCCGTCCATGTCGAAAAGGGCGGCGTGAACGGGCAGGATGTGGAGATCGTGGCCGGCGGCGACGGCTTCACGCTGCCAATCGGGGTGTTGTTCCCAATATTGGGCAACGGCCGCCGCATAGTGTTGTTGCGTCATGGCGATTGCATTAAAAAATAATCCCCACCCGCTCTGCAGCGGGCGGGGCAAGGAGAAAGGAACGAGTTTGTCCGTAGATTATTCGGCAAGGCGCGCTTTGAGCGCTTCGGTCTCGGCTTCGTAACCGGGTTTGCCGAGCAGTGCGAACATATTCTTCTTGTAAGCTTCAACACCGGGTTGGTTGAACGGGTTGACATCGAGGAGCAAACCACTCACACCGCAGGCGCGTTCGAAGAAATAGATGAGTTGACCGAGGTAATACTCGTTGAGTTGGGGAAGCACGATGCGCAGGTTGGGCACACCGCCGTCGACATGCGCGAGGCGCGTTCCGAGTTCCGCCATTTTGTTGACTTCGTCCACGCGCTTTCCGGCCAGGAAGTTGAGTCCGTCGAGGTTCTCTTCGTCAGCGGGGAAGTGAAGCGTGTGATTGGCTTCTTCGACCGAGACAACGGTTTCGAAGATGGTGCGTTCGCCTTCTTGGATCCATTGTCCCATGGAGTGGAGGTCTGTGGTGAAATCGACTGCAGCGGGGAAAATGCCCACGCCGTCCTTGCCTTCGCTTTCTCCGTAGAGTTGCTTCCACCATTCGTTCATGTAGTGAAGCTTCGGCTGGAAGTTAACGAGGATCTCAATCTTTTTGCCGGCACGATAGAGCGCATTGCGCACAGCGGCATATTGCGTGGCAATATTATATTCGGTGCTGCATTCGCGTTCCATGTCAGCTGCACCTTTGACGAGTGCGTCGATGTCGAATCCTGCGCAGGCGATGGGAAGAAGGCCGACAGGAGTGAGCACAGAGAAACGTCCACCCACGTTGTCGGGGATAATGAAAGAGGTGTAGCCCTCTTTGTCGGCCGTGGTGCGCGCCGCACCCTTTTTGGCGTCGGTCACCGCCACGATCACCTTGCGTGCAGTCTCTTTGCCGCGCTGTTCCTCACACTGTTTCTTGAGGAGACGGAAGGCCAGTGCGGTCTCCGTGGTGGTGCCGCTCTTGGAAATGTTGATCACACCGAATTTGCGGTGGCGGAGGTATTCGCAAAGTTCGAAGAGATAGTCTTCGCCGATGTTGTTGCCGGCAAAGAGGATAACGGGATTGGTGCCGTCGTTGGTGAGCCATTCGAACTGGTTGCCGAGTGCCTCAATCACTGCGCGCGCTCCGAGGTAGGAACCGCCGATACCTGCAACGACAATCGTGTCGCAGTGCTCACGCAGTGTGGCGGCGCAGGCTTTGATTTCGCTGAGGAATTCGGGGGTAATGGAAGAAGGAAGGTGCATCCAGCCGAGGAAGTCGTTGCCCGGGCAGGTTTGTGCCTCGAGTGCTTTTTGTGCGGCGGGCACATTGGCATTTACTTCGTCCAACTCGCCGTTCACGAGAAACGACGTGGCGTTGTCAAGTTCTAAACGAATAGCATTCATGATGGTATATGTTGTGAAGTTGTTGTTGATGTGGGCAAGTGTCGGGCTTGTCGGCTCAAAGTTAAGCAATTGCTCGAAATCCCACAAGCCAGACGCGGAGAACGTGGGAATCGTTCTCCCTTGTGTGTGCGCTTTTGAGAGTGGGAGCGGCAGTTTGCGGCGTCAGAACGGGTAGCCGATGGCGAAATGCAGCACCAGCGACTCCTTGAATCGGTTGATATTGTAGAAACCTTGCCGGCCGGTGTCGTAGGGGGCGTGGAGTCCCACACCGAGATCGACACGGACAACGAGGAAACTGAGGTCGTAGCGCAAGCCTACTCCCGTGCCTACGGCTATGCGCTTGAGGTTGTGCAGGGTGAGGCCCGATTCGGGGCGATTGGCGTCGGGGCGAATGAGCCAAACATTGCCGGCGTCGAGAAAGAGCGCACCATTAAGTTGGCCGAATAGGCGGGTACGCAGCTCTGCATTGGCTTCAAGTTTGACGTCGCCCGTCTGGTCAATGTACGAATATTTCGTGCGTTGGGTGTGATAACCGCCGGGGCCGATGGTGCGAACAGCGAAACCACGCACAGAATTGGCGCCCCCCACAAAGAATTGTTCGCCATAAGGTGCCTGCGTGCTGTTGCCATAAGCGTAGACCACACCGGCAAAGGCGCGCATGGCCAGACTCAATCGAGGCGAGAAGACGCGTGTGTAATGCCCTTCGGCCGTGGCTTTTACGAATTGGGAGAAGGGAGAACGCAACAAATGCTTCCCCGTCTCCGAAAAGCTCCGACCTGTCAAGGCGTAAAGTCCCGAGGTCACATTGCCCGCCTCCTTCAATAGGAATTGCACCCAATACGGATGGCGGTCTGCAGCGGGCGAGGTGGACGTGAAGATGTAACTGATCGAAGGAACGAGCTGATCCCGCATGGAAATGTAGAGCGCGGGGTTGGCTCGCGTGATGGAATCGAATGCAGCCGTGGTGCGAATCACACTGTTGTACTCCAGATTGAAAAGATTCAGCTCGTGGCGCTTGCGCGGATTGGTATACCATTTATAATTGAGGTTACCTCCCACCGTGACAAAGGTGAAGAACCCGGATCGGTTGCGCCAGTTGCCACTCAGCGCCAGCGTGGTGGTTCCGTTGACGGGCGTGTAGTCGTAGAGTTGTAGCGGAAGCGGTTGTCCAAGCAGCTTGGCGCGCGTCTGCGCGATGGCAATTCGGCGACGATAGCGGCGCCCCATGGCCGTGGGATTGAACCATGGCATGATCAGACGGGGGAATTTGAAACTGAGTTGGGAACCCAACTCATAACTATTGAGGGCAGACGATGATTCCCCCAATTGCCACTCGTAACTGCCGAAAAGCTTCCAAGCCACCGTCTCCGCACCGCGGAAAGCATTGTGTTTGGAGAGCTCGTAACTGAGGCCCGGGCCGATTTGCTCGTTCGATTTGTAGGTGCCACTCATTTCGAGCGACGCATCATAGGGTTTGGCCAACGTGGCAGAGACATGTACATCGAGCGTGTCGCAATTGAACGACGAATCGCGCGGAGCATAGTTGACATCCATGGCCGAGAAAATACCCAAGCCGTAGAGATGTTCGACCGTGGCCTTTTGCGCCCACGCAGCAAAGCGCTCCCCTTCCATGTGTTGTATGGATCGTCGCCACACGCCGGGCTGCAAAGGTATTTGTTGGCCCGGGAAGAAATAAGTGTAGCCCGGACGGTCGAGCCGTCCGGTGATGTTGCTTTCGTTCTCATCGCGGATGGTCACATAGACATGGCCGATGTACCACGGCCGCTGTGCGACGGCAGGGCGCTGCGCCGCCGGACGCACCTGCAATTGCACGTAGCCGGGGTGTGCCACCGTGTCGGCAAAGAAGGTGGTGTAGGCCGGCGAGAAGTAATAGTAGCCGTTGTTGCGCATGAGTGCTTCGATGCGCGTCTGTTCTGCCACCAGTGCCGAGGTGCTGAAAGCCTCGCCGCTCCGCAACAGGCGGTGCTTGCGGGTGCGCGACAGGAGCGAATCGGCTGTGGCGTCGAAACCTTTGTAAGCTACGGAGTCGAGAAAAAAGAGGTGGCCGGGCGTGATGTCATAGTCGATCTTCGCTTTTTTCGGATTTCGCCCCGTCACCACACGATAATCCACCTTCCCTCGAAGATAACCATGGTTGCGCAACACACCGGTAGCCACTTTGGCGCGCGTTTGCGGCGCCACGTTCGAGATGAGGATCGGGGCTTCGCCAAACGTGTTGAAGAACCATTTGCCCAACAGACTGTTGGAGTCTACAAAATGATTGTAGGTCCAAAGTCCAAATTTCCAAGGGGTGGTGTATTTTGTGGAGCCGAACAGGGCGCCGTTGGGGGCATAGGCCAGCACGGCGTCGATTTCCGCTTTGGTGCTCGCTTGGTTCGCCCGCTCGTTCTTCTCTTGTGCGACGAGACGCGCACGTTGTGGCGGCGTGAGCGAGTCCCAGTTCTGGCGTCTCAGCTCTTCCAGTGACGGCGCGGCTTGCCCTCCGCCTTTCATGGCGCGTTCCACCGCATCGACCGCATTGGCGATCGACGTGATCACGCCTGCGCTGTCGCCGTCCGAGGAAGTGCGGCGATGCGAAAGCGGCTTGTCGAAAGTATAAGTCACGGTTCCGATGCCCGTGTAGAGTTGTTCGCCGGCCGGCACCTTGTCCGTGAGCGAACAACTCGAACAGAGCCAGGGAAAGAGGAGGGCAAACAGTAGCCCGCGAACCCAAAAGCGGTGCTTCATTTGGCGTTTGATTTTTCGGTGGTGGATTTTTTCTTGCGACGTTGGATGAAGAGATCTCCGAAACGCTCGGATTTGCGGCGCATGACAAAGCCGGCGCCGGTCTTCATGAGCATGCCTTCCAACGGGTCGTGCGCATTGCGGTCGTAGAAGAGACGGACGTAGCGATTGTTGGCGGCGTCGAGACGATATTCGATGGCGATGTTGTCGATGAACGACTGCGTGGCTTCCGTGGCATCGGCTCCCGACGAGACTTTACCCCCGATCACCACGCGCACTCTGTCGTTGAGGAAGCGTTTGGAGAACTGATAAGAATAGTCAGTTGTGGTTTGTCCTGCGGCATTCACGCCACTCTCCATGCCAAAAGAAAGGTCGATGGTCGAAAGTGCCTTGCCGGCAATGTTCTGAATCTCGCTTTGCAAGAAGGCATTGAGGGCGTTAGACGCTTTGAGTCCGCCGGTAGCCAGGTTGTCGTCGGTGATGTACATACCGGTGGCCAGCAAGGCGACGGCCGCCTTGCCGCGTTCTTCCTCGCTCATCGCCGTGAGTTGGTTTTTGATGGTCAAATCTTCGGGCGCATCGATGATGAATTCCAGTCCCATGTCTTCGACCGTGCGACTGATCTTCACCCCCGCGTCGAAAGTCACCGCGCGCTGCCGTTCGTTTTCGGTCACGATGGTCTTGACGCGCTCCGTCGCCGTGATGTTGAGTGTGGGATTCATCACGTTGCCGGTGAAGTCGATCGACGATCCGCTCTCGAAATTGAACGTGCGCAGGGGTATCACGGGCAATTCATAGTTCATTTTGCCCTCGTCGATGGTGAGTCGGCCCGTCATTCGCATATCACCCTGCGGCGGCATGCGGAAAGTGAGATTACCGTTGCCCGAGGCGTCGACGTAACTGTCTCCGTTGGGCGTGAGATAGCAGCGGAAACGCGCTCCCTTCTTGACAATGATCTCCATCCACACGTCCATGTTCGATTTCTTGGCCTCTTCCGTCGGCGCCACCACCGCGGCAGTGTCGGCAAAGTCGGTGAACGTGACGAGATCAGAGAGATCGCTGCCCGCGGTCAACGGGGTGTTGGTCATCACATAGGTGATGTCGGTCCGTTCGAGCACAGTGAGGCGGCCTGCCACGACGAGTTTGTCGAGCGTGCCGTGCACATTGGCCAAAATATCGGTCAGCAGGCGGCCGTAAAGCAACGATTCGTTTTTCCGCTTGGTGTTGACCAGCGGGAACTGCCGGCCGATGACATCAACATAGACATAGGGCGAGGCGGGGTGCGAGAGATCGACCTTGCCGCGCAGCGTGAGCGGCACTTTGTCGGCCGTGGTCAGTTGGTAATTCCGAAGTTCGAGTTGCGATTTCTTGAGTTCGAGCGGAACGGTGTCGACGACGAAATCCATTCCATACACATTACTATATAGATGTGCGTCCTCGAGCTTCAGTTGTCCGTTGATGTCCGGACTTTCGAGCTCGCCTTGCACGGTGAATTCCCCGTTGGCGGTACCCCGCATGGCGAAACCCGTTTCTTTCAGGAAGGCATTGGCCATCGACAAGGGGAGTTCGCGCAGCTTGAACGAGCCGTCGAACTTGCCTTTGCCCTTGCTGTCGTAGGTGCCACCGATTTCCGCCACTTCTTCACCGTTGAGTGTCAGATAACCATTGGCCACGTGCTGCCCGTTGTCGCCGGGTTGGTACATCAGTTCGGTGCCCAGCGTTCCGATCACGGTGCCTTCGTAGGCAAAGTCCTTGGCTGTGGCGGCGCCCACGGCGGCGAAGCTGTGGTGGTCCTCGATGAGGTGGAAATCGCCGTCGAGTGTGCCGCCCACCTTGGGCAGATAGGGGAGCACGTTGGCCAGTTCGCCCAAATTGAGGCGATTCACGGTGACGGTGATGTCGTTTTTCAGACTGTCGCTGCCCTCGCTGTAGACTTGCAGTCCCGTGCCGTCGTCGGCCAGCAGCTTGATGTTGGCACGCACGCGGCGGTCGTCGCTGACATACAGGTAATTGTCGGCATTGATAGCGAAGTTGCGATAGGCCACAACGACGGTGTCGCTGTTGAGATGCAGCCGCGTGCCGCCGTCTTCCATGTCGACTTGCGCACCGAGACGCAGCCCCAATCGCCCGTTGCCGTCCTTGAAGGCCACGTTGGCCGCAACGCCCGCGCGCAACAATCGGCCGTGCAGTGTGGCAAGGAAGGGATTCGGGTTGTCGGCTTTCCGGTTTTCCACCGTGGCCTCCACTTCCAAGCCCTCCGGTCCGTGGGTGACTTCGGCCAGCACGGTGTCGATCAGCAGCTCACCGGCCTTGATTTGCCCCACACGCAGGAAACCATTCAGTCCCGTTGTGGGGTGAGACGTGAAATGCATGGCCACGCTGTTCACGCCATATTGCTTGTAACGCAAATAGCGCGCGAGCAAATTCTCGCGACCCGCCTCGAGCTGCAGCGTCGCATCGGGGAGTTCGCGTTTGAGCGCTGCCTGATCGATGTCGCGGTGCTTGAATTGGCGCATGGCCAGTTGGGCGATCTTCGTGCCGCGATCGGCCAGTCCCTGCCACCCACTGCGCGCAGCGAAGCGCAATTTCAGGTCGCCGGAGTTCACATGAGCGAAGGTGCTGTCGGGTCGAGAGGACACATCGAGCAAAACATCTTGCGCAATGAGCTGACGGGTGGGCGCGACAAAGCGCAGATTGCGCAATTCGCCCCGCGCAGCCAGGTGCTTGAGGTTGTGTGTGCTCTCGACCGTGCCGCGGAAGTTCCCCGCCAGGGTCAAGGTGTCGGCGATCACACCGAGCGAACGCAGGTCGACGCGATTCAATTGCACGTCGAGCTGTGCGGCATATCGCCGATTGAGCAAGGCGGTGATGCGGCCTTCGCCGTCGATCAATGGGTTGCGGGCCTTAAAGTCGACCACGGCGTGGCCGCCCCGCAGCGCTGCGCGGAGTCCGATGCCACTCAACGGATAGCGGTCGTAGTGGCCTTCGCGAATGTCGGCGGTGGCGCGCAAATTGGCGCGCGCCGCATCGGCATTGAAGCCACGACCTTCGATGCCCAGCCGACCGGTCAACGGGCCGATGGGTTGCCCCTTGACGAACTGCGCCAACTCAAACCGCTGCAAATCGATTTGTGCGGAATAGTCCTCGCGCTGCAAATCGACGGCCGCACGTCCGTACACATTGCCCCGCCCTTCTTGCAAGGCGAAATGCGTACGATAGTCGGTGCCTGCGAAATCCAGCGCGCCCATCAGCCGCAGGGCATCGGGCAGTCGGACGGTGCTCGCCGCGCTCCGGGGCAGAAGGGCACGCACCCGCCGCGTGGTTTGCGTTGCCGCCACATAGTTCAGGTGGCCCGAGCGCCAACGGGTTGAGGCATTGCGCACGGCGCCGTCCACTTGCGCCCGAATCAGTCCGGGCACGTTCAAGGCCAGGCGCTGAATGGCCAGATTGCGCAAATTGCCTGTCAGCCTCAGACTCACCTCGGCCGGATCGTCTTCGAAGAGAGCGCGAGACCATTTGTCGATGGGCTGCCGCAACGCTTGCGGTGCGTCGTGCCGCGCGATGGTGCGCACGTCGTTGGGGGCGATTTGTGCGTCGAGACGTGCGCTCAGAGTCCCGCGCGCGTCGGGACGCAGCGCAGCAAAATCGGCTTCCAGCGAACCGCCGATGCGAGAACGGGTGGTGGTGAGCAACACGTCGGGGAGCGACACGCGCAAGGTGTCCATGCGCACCGTGCCGCGCAGTTCGGTGATGCGCAAGTTGCGCAGGCGTTCGAGCGCCGCGGCGTGTTTCAAGGTCAACCTCAGGCGTTTGTGCTCATCGAAGGACAGATCGCGCAGATCCACGGCCAATCCGGCGATGTCAAACAGGGCATTGTGAGGCAACGGCCGGTGCACGGTGTTCATGCTCACGGCCCCCTCTTTGAGTTGGAGGGTTTCTATGGAATAACTGGGACATTCTAAGTCAAACACCCCTCGTTTTAGCAAAGCGTCCCCAATTTTTGCCCGCACATGCAGTGAGTCGCCCGGCAAAGCGAGGGAGACATCGGAACGCCGCACCGCGAGTTCGCGCGCATCGATCACCCAGCGCACCGGCGTCTTGGCCGTGTCTTGCTTGGCCGTGTCGGACAAGGCGACCGACAAATGGGCATTGTCGAGCAGCGCGCGGTCTAAGCGCACCAAACCGTGCTTCCACTCGACGCCGTGTGCCGCCGCATCGAGGTGCCCCACGCTGCCGCGCACTTCCACGTCCGGGATAAAAGATTTGGTGTTGAGGCGCGCACCGTCTAACCCGATGCCGTCGATGTCGGCGCGCCCTTCCCACAGCGGCCAGAAGGCCACATCCAGATGAAGGCGCTGTGCCAAAATCAGCGTGTCGCCCACGGCGTCGGTCGCGCGCAGGTTGCCCACATTGAGATTGAGGAAGGGCGTGAGCCGCACCTCATCGATGTCGACTTTCACCCCCATCTTTTCTTCGAGGGCTGCCGACACGCGCCCCACGGCCCACCGCTGAACGGGCGGAACATAGACGGCACCGACGAGAACGACGATCAGCACCGCGACGACGAGCGTGGCGATGCCGAGAAACTTAAACAACTTGCGCGGAGCAAACATACGAATGGAGGAGAAAGTGCGTTCCCTTCGACGGAAGGGAACGCCTTTGCATTTACTTATGCTTTATAGTGAAGATGGAAACCCACAACGGCTGCGATGCCTTTGCGGAAAATGTCGAGACTGAAGTTCTCGTTGGGCGAATGGATGGCGTTGCTTTCGAGACCGAAGCCCATGAGCACCGTTTTCACGCCCAACACGCGCTCGAAGTCAGAGATGATGGGGATGCTACCTCCGCGACGCACGGCCAACGGACGCTTGCCGAAGGCTTCGGTGAAGCCCTCTTCGGCGGCGCGATAGGCGGGCAGTGTGATGGGACAAACGTAGCCTTCGCCGCCGTGCATCGGGGTGACTTTGACTTCGACGCAATCGGGAGCCAGACTTTGCACATAGTCCACAAACATTTGGCTCACTTTCTCATGCTGTTGATGGGGAACCAGACGGCAGCTCACTTTGGCGTAGGCCTTGGAAGGCAACACCGTTTTCGAACCTTCGCCTTGGTAACCGCTCCACATGCCGCAAACGTCGAAACTTGGGCGGCAGGCATTGCGCTCGATGGTGGAATAGCCTTTCTCGCCGCGCAGTTCGCGCACGCCGATCGCGCGTTTGTAAGCCGCTTCGTCGAAAGGAATGGAAGCGAGCATGGCCCGTTCTTCGGCCGAGAGCTCTTCCACATCGTCGTAGAAGCCGGGAATCGTGATGCGGCCGTCGCTGTCGACCATCTTGGCCAGCAGTTCGCAGAGCACCAGCGCGGGGTTGGCCACCGCACCGCCGAAGTGACCGGAGTGCAAGTCGCGGTTCGGGCCCGTCACTTCGATCTGCCAATAGGCCAAACCGCGCAGGCCGGTGGTGAGGGAGGGGAGTTCGGGGGCGAGCATCGAGGTGTCGCTGACCAAAATCACATCGCTGCGCAGCAATTCGCGGTGCGCCGTGAGAAAAGCCGCGAGCGAGGGACTGCCGATTTCCTCTTCGCCTTCGAAAATGAACTTCACGTTGTGGCGAAGCAGGTCGTTGCGCACGAGATATTCGAAGGCTTTGACTTGAATGAACGACTGTCCTTTGTCGTCGTCGGCACCGCGCGCCCAAATGTGGCCGTCGCGCACCTCGGGTTCGAAGGGATCGGAGTGCCAGAGGTCGAGGGGTTCGGCGGGCATCACGTCATAGTGCGCATAAACCAGCACCGTGGGCGCGTCGGCTGCGACCATTTTCTCGGCATAGACCAAGGGGTTGCCGGCCGAGGGCATCACTTCCGCCCGATCGCAGCCGGCTTGCAGCAACAGCTCGCGCCAACGCTCGGCGCAGCGCTCGATGTCGGGGCGACGTTCGGGATGTGCGCTCACACTCGGGATGCGAATGAGCGAAAAGAGCTCTTCGAGAAAGCGAGGTTCGTTCTCGGCAATATAGTTTTGCAGTTCGTTCATGAGAAAAAGGGTTTGAGCAACCGTCGGCACCCTAAGTGCGTTCCCAAGTTGCGGTGAGTTCGTTGTGTGCGGTGAGCGCACCGTTGAAAAAGAGATCGTAGTGCAACTCGATGGTGCCGCGTTGGTCGTCCACCTGTGCGTTGTAGAGCGTGGCGAGGGTCGACATTTCGAATTCGCCGTTGGGGGTGCGATAGACACTCTCGCAACGTTCGCCGATTCTGAAGAGCAAACGACTCACGATGTGTCCCGATCGCGAAACAGACAGGTGATGTTCCGTGCCTTGGAGCATCGTCTGTCCGCCGTTCTCGGGATCGTTGTAGCGCAACGCCCAAGTGCCGTCGTCGCGCAGCGAAATCATCACGTTCTCTTCGTGACGGAGTTCGTCGGTGCCCCCGTCGGGCAGACGAGAAACGAGGTGGGTGAGAAATTTGGCGGGATAGAACATACGTAAAAAGGCGAACGCCGATTTTTTCTACAATTCATTCTCCGGATCCTCGTCGTTGTTTTTCTTTCTGGTGACGAAAAGCACGATGGCGCCTACGAGAAGGAGGAAGGACAGGGGGAGCATAAGATGGGAAGTATAATATATTATTGAGTATTGTGTGCAGTCGTTTTCTTCATCGCTGCCGTTGGGCGCTGCGAATGGCGACATCACGCCTTCATTTCCTGCGCCACGGCGTTGGTGAGCGCCACGAAATCGGCTACCGACAGCTGTTCCGGACGCTTCGTCAGGAGCGGCTGCGCCAAGAACTCGGCATGGGAGCGGTCGCTACCGCACTCGTTGTCCAGTTGCGCAAAAAGCGGTTTCAAACTGCCGCGCATCATCTTGCGGCGTTGGTTGAAAGCCGTTTTCACCACGCGACGCAGCAAACGTTCGTCGCAACCGGCGTCGCTCACTCGGTTGCGCGTCATGCGAATCACGGCACTTTTCACCTTGGGCGGCGGATTGAACACGCCCGGTTCCACGGTGAAAAGGTATTCCACGTCGTACCACAGTTGCACCAACACGCTCAAAATACCGTAGGTCTTGCTACCGGGAGCCGCAGCCAGGCGTTCGGCCACTTCTTTCTGGATCATACCGGTGCAACAAGGGATGAGATCGCGGTATTCGAGCATCTTGAAGAAGATCTGGCTCGAGATGTTGTAGGGATAATTGCCCGTGAGCACAAACTGACGTCCGTCGAAAACGTGTTCGAGGTGCATCTTCAGAAAATCATCTTCGACGATCTGCTCCTCAAGCTCGGGGAAGTTCTTCCGAAGATACTCCACACTTTCGAAGTCGATTTCCACCACCTTCACCTCACGTCCCTTGGGCAAGAGAAATTGTGTGAGCACTCCCATGCCGGGACCGACTTCGAGAATGGGCAGATCGGGACAAGCATCGACCGTGTCGGCAATGGCACGCGCCACACCGAGATCTTTCAAAAAGTGCTGGCCGAGGAATTTTTTCGGACGTACGGACTTCATTCTATAGGAATAATTTGTAATTTCGCGCTGATCGCCATCTTGTTGCACTCCTTGGGAGCGCACGAAACAAAGCGGCCGGCGTTACGACGCGAAAATACAAAAAAACTACGTTTGCGTGAAACCATTTGTCGACATTGTCAAGTTTATCGTCCCTTTTGCTGTGGGAATCGGCATCCTCTGGTGGATGTATCGCGGCAACGACTGGAGCGCCACGTTCCAAATGCTGGCCTCGATGCGCTGGAATTGGATGCTCGTCTCGCTGGCCTTCGGCATTGTCCCTTTGGCATTGCGCGCTCAACGTTGGCGCCTGGCCTTGCGGCCGCTCGATGAGCACCCCACTCTGCGCGTTTGCACCGATGCAATTTTCATTTCCTACGCGGCCAGCTTGGTCGTGCCGCGTATCGGCGAAGTGACACGCTGCGGCACTCTCAAGACTTATGCCGGCACCTCGTTCACCAAAGCCTTGGGCACGGTGGTGGCCGAGCGAGTGGTCGACTCCCTGCTCCTTATTCTCCTCACGGTGGGAGCAGCGCTCATCCAACTGCCCCAATATCTACATTTCGTGCACACCACGGGCGCGGCACCACTGCGCTTTTTCGAGCGTTTCACCTCTACCGGCTACCTCGTCACAGCCATTTGCCTGCTCCTGGCGGTGGTTTTTCTTGCCGTATTGATGGCGCGCATGTCTTTTTTCCAACGAGGACGGGACAAAATGCGGAGTTTCATGGACGGCATCGCCTCCTTGCGGCGCGTACGTCCCTTCTGGCTCTACTTGCTCTACAGCATCGGCATCTGGATCGGGTATTACCTGCATTTTTATCTCGCATTCTTCGCCTTTCCCGCCACCGCGTCGGTCGATCCTGCCACGGGGCTGCTGGCCTTCTGCATTGGTTCATTCGCAGTGCTCGTTCCCACGCCCAACGGTGCCGGGCCTTGGCACTTTGCCGTCAAGACAGTGCTCGTGCTCTACGGGCTGGCCGAAGCTCCCGTGGTGGCGTTCGTTCTTTTGGTCCACACCATTCAGACTGCCCTCGTCGTGCTCGCCGGAGCATGGGGATGGACGGATCTGCTCTTCATAAAAAAACAGTCTAAAACCGCAACATTATGAGCGAAATTTTGAAGCTCGAGCCGGAAGCTATCTGGCGCAATTTCCATCTTCTCAACCAAGTGCCCCGCCCCTCGGGACATCTCGAGAAAATACAACAGTTCTTGCTCAACTGGGCGAAGGAACACCACATTGAATCTCGCCTCGACAACGCCGGCAACGTCCTGATGTACAAGGCAGCATCGCCCGGTATGGAAGACCGCAAGGTGGTGACGTTGCAGGGACACATGGACATGGTGCCGCAAAAAACACCCGATTCGCAACACAACTTCGAAACCGATCCCATCGAGACGTGGATCGACGGCGAATGGGTGCGTGCGCGCAACACGACGCTCGGCGCCGACGACGGGATGGCCGTGGCAACCATTATGGCCATTTTCGAGGACGACAGCCTTTGCCACGGGCCTCTCGAAGCCTTCATCACGGCCGATGAGGAAACCACCATGTACGGTGTAGACCACATGGAAGACGGGCTGCTCAAAGGCGACATTCTGCTCAACCTCGACAATGAAACGCACGGCGAACTCATGGTCGGATCGGCAGGTGGCATCAACCTCACGGCCGAACTCGAATTCCAAACCGTGGCGCCCGAAGCCGGCGACAAAGCGGTGCGCATCGTGCTCCACGGACTCCGCGGCGGGCACTCCGGACTCGAGATCAACGAAGGTCGCGCCAACGCCAATAAGAATCTGGCGCGTGTGGTGGCCGATGCCATTGCCAATTTTGAGGCGCGTCTGGCCGAGTGGAAAGGCGGCAACATGCGCAATGCCATTCCTCGCGAAGCAGAAGCCGTGCTCACGCTCCCGGCAGAAAACGTGGCCGCCCTCAAAGAGGCGGTGGAAACAGAATGGCAACGTGACCTCGTCGACGAGTATGGGGTGATCGAGCCCAACCTCAAGATCGAAGTAAAGGAAGAAGCGATGCCCACTTCGCTCGTGCCCGAAGAAATTCAAGACAACCTCGTCGACGCGCTCCTGGCTTGCCACAACGGCGTGCTGCGCTTCATTCCCCACCTCCCGAGCATTGTCGAAACGTCGAGCAACCTGGCCATCGTTGAGATCGTAAACGGGAAGGCCATGTTCCGCATTCTCGTCCGCTCCAGCCGCGACACCATGCGTCAATACTGCGTCGACACGCTCGAAGCCTGCTTCTCCATGGCCGGCATGAAGGTGACGACCGACGGCGCCTACCCCGCTTGGCAACCCTCGCCGGAAAGCGAAATTGTGACGCTCATGGAACAGGTCTACAAAGACCTCTTCGCCGAAGACCCGAAGGTACAAGTGGTGCATGCCGGATTGGAGTGCTCGGTGATTTTGAGCCACTGCCCCGGCATGGACGTCGTTTCGTTCGGCCCCACGCTCCAATCACCTCACACGCCCAACGAGCGCTGCTTCATTCCTTCGGTGGAGAAATACTGGCGCCTCGTGCTCGAAACACTGGCTCGCACGCCCAAAAAGTAAACAACGCATGTTGCGCCAACCTGCGCGCACGCTTCCCTTTTCAGCCCCTCTGTTTCTTTCGAAGCGGAGGGGTTGTTTTTGCTCTGCATCGATCGCGAAAACAAAAGGTCCCGCTACCCCCTCGAGGAGTAGCGGGACCATCGCGAGTGAATTCGCGCTGTTTTCACGTCATCCGCAGTGGAAGAAACGCTCCACAAGGGCAGCCACTTCTTGCGGGCGGTCAGCCGTATCTGCTCGGAGCGTGCGATCACCGTACGAACGCAGTTCAACGAGTGTGCCGTCGATAGCGACAGGCGAGAACACGCCATGCAGCTCGAAAACTTCTCGACGCTGTTCGAGACAGTCGGCCGAGGCGGCACAACTGTCGGGCAATTGCGTCAAGCGCTTGACCAGTTCTGCCTGATCGGCGGCATGAATATTGACATCGACATACGTATCGCGCGCCACTTCGAGCGCATCGGGCATTTCAAATCCGTGACGAGCCGCCACACAAATGCCGGCCAGCAGTTGATAGACGTCGGCCGAACCGTCGGCATTGCGGATTTCCACGGTTTGCTTCCCGCGGGTGTTGCGCTGCGACGCCGGTTCGAGTGGATTGGCTTCGCGACACATGTCCACATCGCCCGTCCATCCGAGCGGAACGCGCACCAGCACCGACCGATTGCGATCACCCCAGCACACATTGGTGGGCGCTTCCTGATGCGGCACAAGGCGGAAATAGGAAGTCGGATTCTTGTTGCCGAACGCTGTCAAGGCCGGAGCCAGATCCACCAAGCCGGCAATCATTCGACGCGCATCGTTGCTCAGTTTTCCCGAATCGTCGAGCATGAGATTCTCGCCGTCGCGCGTGATACGCATGTGAACATGGAGGCCGGAGCCCGCTTTTCCGGTGGTGATTTTCGGTGCAAACGTCACGTCGAGCCCTTCTTCGTAAGCCAGATTACGGATGATCCATTTGGCAATCACCAATTGGTCGGCGGCTTCACGCACCGGTACCGGCAAAAATTCGATCTCGTTTTGCTCGTAGACCAAGCCGTCTTGTGAGAAATTGCCCACTTCGGAGTGTCCGTACTTGATCTGAGCGCCCGTTTGCGCAATCGCCAGCATGCATTTGGCGCGAAACGCATTCGTTTTCGCAAAGGGAGCCGATTCGTGGTAGGCACGCTGATCTACTGCGGGATAGCGTTCTTCGTCGGGTTTGATGACGTAGTATTCCAATTCGCCCATCGCTTCAAATTCCATACCGGTGACTTCGCGAAAAGCCTCGGCCGCTTTGAGCAGCGTTTGTTCCGAGGAGGAAGCCAGCGGACGACCATCTTTGTCAAAGTAGGAACAAAGCAGACAAAGGGTTGGAATCTCTGCGAAGGGGTCGACAAAGGCGGTCGAGAAACGGGGGAGCACATAAAGATCGCTGCTGCCCGCTCCGATGAAACGGAAAAGGCTCGAACCGTCAACGCGCTCGCCACAACTTAAAACGGTGTCGAGATAGGCACGATCCGTGACGACAAAATTGAGCGTCTTGAGACGTCCGTCGCCGGCAGGATAAAGGAAGTTGATCATGCGAATGCCGTGTTCGGCAACGTAGCGCATGATGTCGGCCTTGGTGAATTCTCGTGGCGACTTCTGGAAGAAGGCGACAAGGGGATTGGCATTGAGGAGAAAATTTTCGTGATTCATGACGCTTTGAATTGGGCGCTTTCTCCCGTTCACGGATCGGAGGAGAACGGAAGCGCACGGTTTTAGAGTGAATAGACCACGAATATAACACCAAATTGCAATCTGACCAATAAAACTACGTAGTTTTCAAGGTGCAGATTGCAATTTTTCATTTTACACGGCCGAAGCTTGCGCATTTAATCGAGGGCATCGTCCTCATCGCAGCCAGTCATTTCGAAATTCCCGTCTTCAGTTTGTTCCAAAGTATAGGTCACTTTTTGATTTTCAAGTGCCACTTCCTCATCGTCTTTCATGAAGTCTCCCTGCTCGAAAGCCCCTACGCGTTCACCGATCATTTTCTTCGGATTCCATCGCTTGCCACCATAGAAGTAGACCTCGTATTCACCATTCGGCAAATGCAATTCGTAGGTGTCTCCGCTGCGAATATAAACATTGGCCACCATCACACCGGAGTCCTTCACAATGAGCACGTAGTCCGTACCATCATCCGGCGCAGAGACCTCGATAGCGCTTTCTTTCTCATCGTCGAGTTCATAATCGTTTTCATAAACGGAGGTTCCTGTCTCAGGTCGCGCGGCGCGCAACTCCCTTTCTGAGGCCGAGTTTTCGTCAACAGTACTATCCATATCATCGGACATGCTTCCGGAATGGCGACGGGGCGAAGAGCAACTGATCATGAAGATCACAGACAGCGCTGCGAATCCAAAGCAGACACTGCGGTAAATTCTGTTCATACTGAAAGATTGTCTATTAAATTCCGAAACAAATTTAACAAACAACTTACTTCACAACAAGAAAATGCCCAACAAAATCACATCTCCGCTTCATTTTGTGGCAATTCTTTCACAAAATGCCCCAAAATAGCCACAGCTGCGTCGACACTCCCCACATTCTTGATGCGGATATAGCGTTTCCCCTTCTTCTCGCCCAGTTCACAACGCCGCATGTTAGCCGGCGACGTGGCGAAAGCGAGGATGCGACTGAAAATTCCACTCTGATAGAACGGGCTCTGTGCATTGGCCACAAAAAAGAGGGTCATCGCACGAGATTTGAGCACCAACCGCTCCGCACCGCAACGGCGACCGAGCCGACGCAGCGGACCGATGCGCAGCAACTCCTCGGCCTCGGCAGGCAACGGACCGAAACGGTCGAGCAGACGGCGCCGGAAACCTTCGAGCTCTTCGTCGCTTTCCAGTCCATCGAGTTCGCGGTACAGCAACATGCGTTCGGAAGCACCGGGCACGTACATTTCGGGCAAGTAGGCGTGCAAATCGCACTCCACGTTACATTCGGCCGCAAACTCGCCGCCGGCCGCTTCGTCAGATTGGCGCGTGAGCTCTTCGGCAAACAGATCGGCAAATTCGTCGTTTTTGAGTTCGGAAACCGCTTCGGTGAGAATCTTTTGATAGGTCTCGTAGCCCAAATCGGCCACAAAACCACTCTGCTCCGCACCCAACAGATTCCCGGCACCGCGAATGTCGAGATCCTGCATGGCAATGTGGATTCCGCTGCCCAGATCAGAGAAATTCTCGATGGCTTGCAGTCGGCGCCGACTGTCATCGGGCAATGCGCTGAGCGGGGGCGCCATGAGATAGCAGAAAGCCTTCTGACTGCCGCGACCCACACGACCGCGCATCTGGTGCAGGTCCGAAAGCCCGAAATGCTGTGCATTGTCGATCAGAATGGTGTTCGCGTTGGGGACGTCGATACCGTTCTCGATGATGGTGGTTGACAACAGCACGTCGTACTCGTGGTTGACGAAATCGAGAATCACCTTTTCCAACTTGGCCGGTTCCATCTGTCCGTGCCCCACCACCACACGCGCATCGGGCACATACTTATGTATGAGGTGCTCAATGTGCGTGAGTTGCGCAATGCGATGGGTGACGATATAAACCTGTCCGTTGCGACTGAGTTCGAAATTGATCGCATCGGCAATGATCTCATGGCCGAAGGTATGAATTTCCGTGCGAATGGGGTGACGATTGGGCGGCGGCGTGTTGATGACACTGAGATCGCGCGCGCCCATGAGCGAAAACTGCAAGGTGCGCGGAATGGGCGTCGCCGACATCGTGAGCGTGTCGACATTGACTTTGAGCTGCCGCAGACGTTCCTTGACCGAGACACCGAATTTCTGCTCCTCATCGATGATGAGCAACCCTAGGTCTTTGAATTTCACCGTTTTCCCGATGAGCTTGTGCGTCCCGACGAGGATGTCGATTTGTCCGTCGGCCAGATCCTTGAGCAGCGCCTTGGTTTGCGCCGTCGTGCGGGCCCGCGAGAGGTAATCGACGCGCACAGGGAAATCCTTCAGTCGCTTGGCAAATGTTTTGTAGTGCTGCAACGCCAAAACGGTGGTGGGCACCATCACCGCCACCTGTTTGCCGTCGGTGGCCGCCTTGAAAGCGGCGCGAACCGCAATTTCGGTTTTGCCGAAACCCACATCGCCACACACCAGGCGGTCCATCGGACGCGGTTGCTCCATGTCGGCCTTCACCTGTCGCGTCACCCGCAACTGGTCGGGCGTGTCTTCGTAGGCGAAAGAGGCTTCGAGTTCCTGTTGCAAGAAACTGTCGGGCGAAAAAGCAAAACCTTTTTCAGCGCGCCGGCGACTGTAGAGCAAAATCAGATCGCGCGCAATGTCTTTGAGCTTCTTCTTCGTGCGCTCCTTGAGGCGTTCCCACGCGCCGGTGCCGAGATGCGAAAGCCGGGGCGGCGTACCTTCCTTCCCCTTGTACTTCGAGACTTTGTGGAGCGCGTGGATCGACACGAAAATCGCATCGTTGTTCTGATATTTGATCTTGATCACTTCCTGCATGGCCCCGTCGCTGCCCGGGATGCGCATGAGTCCGACAAACTGCCCCACCCCGTGATCGACATGCACCACATAGTCGCCCGGCTCAAACTGACGAATCTCTTTGAGCGTGAGCGACATCTTGGCATTGCGCGCGTGGTCGGAACGCAAATTGTACTTGTGGAAGCGATCGAAGATCTGGTGGTCGGTGTAGAAGGCGGCAGCCACATCCGCGTCGGCGAAACCCTCGTGGAGGGTGAGGTGGACGGGGGTGAAAAGCGAAGCCCCCGGCGCGCCCCCCTCCGCCTGTGCCAACTCCCCGAGGATGTCGCGCAAACGCTCTTGCTGCTTTTCGCTGTCGGCCAGCACATAGATGCGTTGCCCGTCGGCGATCAACGACCGGAATGCCGCAAGCACCTGTTCGAACTGCTTGTGGAAGAGCGGTTGCGGTTGGGTGTGAAACACCACCGTCGGTACGATTTCTCCGCCAGCAGCCTTCGTCTGGTCCGTCGCTCTCGACCACTGCCAATACATGCCGCGCGCCAATTGCGATTGCAGCTCCTTGCCGTTCACCAATAGGCGCGAAGCCGCAAAACGGGCATAGACTTCAGACAGTTCCATCTCCGAAGTGGCGGCTTGTTCAGCCAAGGCTTGATCGGCAAATCCCTCGTCGAAAATCTGCTGCACGCGGTCGCACACAAATTGGAGATCGTGTGCCACAACCACAGGTTGCTGCGGGAAATAATCGGTGATCGGTACCAACTGTTCGCTACTCGCATCGCCTTCGACGTTCGGCACGATCTGTGCGCCCTCCACCGCCGAACGCGACAACTGGGTCTGCACCTCAAACGAATGCACGCTCTCCACGTCGTCGCCGAAAAAGTCGATACGATAGGGGTACTCTGAAGCGTAACTGAAGATGTCGAGGATCGAACCGCGCAGCGCATACTCACCGGGCTCGTAAACGTAGTCTTTGCGCCGGAACCCCAGCTCCTCCAAACGATGGGTGAGTTCGATCACGTCGTGCGATTCGCCAACTTTGAGCAACAAGCTGCGCGCTGAGAGCGACACGCGTGGAGCTACGCGTTCGGCCAGCGCGGCAGGGAACGTCACGACAAAAAGCGGTTCGCCCGCTTCGGCGCCGGCAGCGCGCCCCGACAAACGCGAGAGCACATCGGTGCGCAGAATTTCGCCCGCTGTGTCACGATGGCCGTACTTCACCGCACGGCGATAGGAGGAGGGAAGGAACAACACCGTGTGCTCGCCGAGCAATTGACGCAGGTCGTTGTAGAAATAGGCCGCTTCTTCCTCATCGTCGCCCACGACGAGGAAAAAATCGCTCGAGGTCTGCGCGGCGGCTCCGAGCACCACGGCGGCTGAAGAACCGCGCAAACCTTCCAGGCGCACGCGCGGGTGGCGAGCCGACAACTGCTCGCGCAGTCGGAGCACGCCGGGATGATGATCGAAGAGAGACAGTAATTCGTTAAGTTCCATGAGCGGGGAATGAATGGACTACGGCTGGGCAAAGAGAAAGCACCACGGAGTCGGAAGCGCTGGACTTCCGACTCCGTGGTTGTTTATGAATTAGGGGAAACGCGGCGTTTCAATCAAAACTTGTAGCGTTTGTCAACGACATTGGCCTTCTGGCTGAGCACACCGAGGATGGATTGGCCCATCACCTGCAACAAACCGCGTTGCTGCATGGCCATTTCGCTTTTCACGTCGAACTTCTCGCTGGTGTTCGAACCCTTCGAGAGGATTTGAGCCAGGTAGGCACCTTCCGTTCCGATCACGAGCGGCGTGGTGGCTCCCTTCTTTGCTGCGGAGATTGCGGCAGTGAGGGCGGGTTCGGGCACACCGACAGCAGAAACGACGTTCGCACCGGCGAAGGTTACGTTGTTCAGCGAGTCGACAATGGCGCCCTTGGCCTTCGCAGCCTCGATGCTCTTGATGCCGCCCCATTTCTTGGCAGCGAGCTCACCCTTCTTCTCGCTCTTGGCGATTGCGGTGAGGTAGTCCTTCACCTGCTTGTTGTCGTAGGGCAGATAGCCTTTCTTGTACACTTTCGAGAGGGCGACAACGAGCAAGTGGTTGTTGGCCTCTCCCACTTCGTAGAGCGGGGAAACTTGGCCTTCCTTGGCGTCGTCGAAAGCCCACTTCACGGCTTCTTTCGAACCGCGGATGCCGGGGTTGTAACCACTTGCACCGATGAGACCGGCAGAGGCGCTGAAGGCATCGGCGCTCAGCACTTGGTAACCACTCTTGGGTGCTTGCTTCTCGAACGAGGCCAGATCGTGGCAGGAGGCCAAGAAGCGATTCATGTTGCTGACAGCGGCGTCGTAGGTTGCCTTCGAGAAATTGATGGGCACTTTCACCACGGCAGCCACATACTTCGTCTTCATCGCCTTGCGATTCACCACTTGGAGCACTACTTTGGCGCCCTGCACGTCTACCACGTTGTAGGCGTTGAGCGGTGCATTGTAGAGCTCGTTGACGAACTTGGCCGTCTCGGGATTCAACTGATCGGCAGTGACTTGAGCGGTGTTAATCCAAGTGGTGTCGCTGCGCATGCCCATTTTCTTGGCCACGTCTTCAAACTTGGCACCCCCTTTGAGCGCCTTCAGGATTGAATCTGCGCGCCCGGCTTCGGTAGCTTGTACACTGAGAGCACGATAGGCCACAGAGTCGGGAGCCTGCACTTTGGAAATGAGCTTCACCACGTTGTAGGTGTTGTCCTGGTCGTTGACGTAGGGAGCTTTCATGCTTCCTGCGCTCATCGATTCGAGTTCCTGACGCACATCGGTGGGGAAGGCCTCAGCAGCCAAAGGCAGATCGATGAAACGCGTCTGGCTCTTCGAAGCATTGATCACAGCGGCGGGATCCTCACCGGCCGAGAGCTTCTCGTAGATGCCTTGCACCTGTTGCTCCACAGCCTTGCGATCGGCGGGGCTGGCGCTGACCACATAGTCGATGAATTTCAGATCGCGCACTTCATTGTCGAGACGGAAGAGTTTCTTGAAACGATCGTAGACTGCCTTCAAGTCGCTATCCTCGACCTTCACTTCCTTATCGGAGATGTTGCCGTAGGGGAAAGCGGCCACGAGGGCATTGGCCGACTGCGTGCGCGCGTCGAACTGTGCCTTAGCGCTGATGGGGTTGGTCGTCACCGAAGCCATGAGCAGCGACTGGTATTTGGTCATGAGCAGTTCGCGACGAAGCTGCTTGTCGGTGTAAGCCCAGAGCTTTTGGATCGTGTTGATCTGCTCGGCAGCTTCAGGCGGCAGGTTCTGCCCCTTCATGCTCTTGACCTGCTTGAAGAAAGCTTGCAGTGCCGTGTAATCGAAGCGTCCGGTCTGGCCCATGAACATCGGCAGGTTTTGGAAGGCCTGCGCACTACCCTGTCGGAGCGCTTCTTGCACATCTTTTTCCGTAACCTCGACGCCGAGCTTGTCACACTCGTGCTTCACGAGTTCGTATTGCACATAGTCGTTCCAGACTTGGTTGCGCACCATGTCAGTTTGTTCGTCGGTAAGCGTACCGCCGTTGCGAAGCTTCATCACTTCCGAAGCTTCGTTCACCATGCCTGAAAATTCTTCGGCCGAGAGACTCTTGCCGTAGACTTCTCCGACGTTGCGGCTGCTGTTCGTCAATGCCGAAATGGTATTGGAGTCCAGCACCATGGTGAGGATGAACAGAAACATGCCGACCGCCATGAGGATGAGAATCCAGGAGCTGCTTCTGATTTTCTGTAATGCTGCCATTTGTGATTATTGTATTGTTATTGTTTTATTCTCAATGACTTACGGCACACCGCAGGGGCATGCGCATAGATTTGGGGACAAAGTTACACAAAATCACGAGAATAAGGCCGAGAATGAGAAGATATTTTTGCAGATGATCGAAAGATTCGAGGCGAGCGATGCTGACGCGCCGGAAAAACGGGGGACTATGGGGCGAAAACAGGGAAGATTCACCCCATAGTTCCCCACCCGTGGCGACACCTCGCCGAACCTCGCCCCTCCGCCGACGAAAGGGTGAAGGTGAAGGCGCTGTCGCGCTCGCACACGCGCATAATGCGCACACAACCGATTTTCGATTTTCATCTTCACCCTTCACCTTTGCGATGATTCGACTCAAAATCACGCCGTTGCGGGTGAAGGTTTTGCCGCGGTCTGTGTGTCGACGAAAGGTGAAGGAAAAAAGCAAAAACCTTCACCCCTAATCAACTATGGAACAGCAAATTGTGGCACACGGGTGAAGAAGTGAAGGCAAAAATACAAAACCTCCTGGCGCGCGCGCACGCGAGAAGGCATCAGCATTCCGTCGTTTTCCACTCGCTCGAAGCAAGGCGAGCCGGCGCCTCGAAGACCGCGAGCGAGGAGCTCGATTGTGGACTCCGCCGAGCCCATTGCAACGACGGCCGCCGCTCCCCTTTGCCGCCTCGTGCGCCGTGCACCGACACACATCGAGGCCGTGCACAACCTGGGTTGCGACACGGCCTCGACTTTGGTCTCTGCGACGAAAACGATGCGCTTCAAAAAATGACGTGAATCGAGCGCTCCGCCCTAACGGGCACTCGGTCTAACGCCGGACGGCTTAGGGCCGCACCACATTGACCGTGAAGCGGCGCACCTCGACCTGGCGACCCTGTCCGTCGGGGAAAGCCACTTTGAAGACGGCCGGAGTGGTCTTGGCGTTGCTGCGCGCCAGCACGGCGGCACGGTAACGGAAACCCTGTCCGGGAAGGATTTCGCTGATGATGGCCGGTTGCGAGACGTTGATGCGATCGTAGTCCGACGTGACCAAGGGCGTGACATTGCGCACGGGCGAAGTGCCGCGGTTGTAGATATCGAAGGTGATTTCGGCTTGTTCGCCGGGTTGGAGCACACGGTCGCCGTTGGCGTCGGCAAAGACGATGTTGGTCACTTCTAAGTTGCCGGGCAGTACCGGAGTGGGACGCGCCGACTCGAAACGGCCGTAGCTGATGCCGCTCTCCGCGGCCTCGTCGGTGGACGGGGTGCGCGTGGGATAGGGGTATTGACGTTCGGCGCGCTCACGGCGATATTCCTCGCGCTCCTTGCGGGCCGACTCTGCACTGGCTGCTCCCAGGGCCGCACCGGTGGCACCGCCGATCACGGTGCCGAAATCGGAGCCGCGCGGACCGCCGAGGATGCCGCCGACGGCAGAACCGAACATAGCGCCGAGGGAGAAGCCGGTGGTGGTGCGACTGAAGCTGTCGTAGCTCGAGCAACTCGAGAAGGTCAGGCTGCCGACGAGAACCATCACGCCAAGCGGTGCGAAAAGGCGACCGCCGCGACGCGTGGAGGCGATATGAGGAATGAGGGATTTCATAACGATAGTTTTTGAGCTGTGTGTGCACGTTTCCCCACCCGCCATTCGCGGCGCAACAAGGTGCGCGGCGAACCGGGTGTGCAGAAACGAGGAGAGGAGACGCGCTTACTTCACGACGATGACGAGGTATTTGCTCACGCTCCAAAACCGGTTGGGATCGGTGATGCGCAGGGTGTATTGTCCCTGAGCATCGCGATCGAGCGTGTAGGAACCTTCGGGATGCGCTGTCATGAGTTTGGCGCTCTTGGAATAAAGATGGATGATACGATCGACACGGATATCGATTTTCGTGAAGTAGTCTTTGTTGTAATTGCCGTTGCGCAACACTTCTCCACCCTGCAGGATGTTTTGTTCTTTGAGTTCGCGTTTCGTGCCGAAGACGTAGAAGGCGGTGTTGAGCTCACGGTCCTGCGCGGAAACGGTGCGTGCCTTGGTTTCGTTTTGCACCGAGAGTTCATTGACATTGCCTTTGAGGTTGTCGATCTGCTGTCCTTGCTCGGCGATCTTGATGTCTTTCTGCGCCAACTGGGCACGCAGATCCTCAGCCTGCTTGTTGAGGTCGGTGAGCTGCGCATTGAGGGAGGAGATGGTGGCCTCCATGGTGGCGCGCAATTTCGAGTTGTTGGACTTCGACGACTTGACTTGTTGGCGAAGGTTGGCAATCAGTTCGTTGTTGAGTTTGAGGGTGCGGCGAATGAGCTGCATGTCCTCGATGATCGCTTCGCGGTTGTTTTGTTCACCCTTGCGACGCTCCACGCTGATGCGACCTTGCGCCTCGTTGATCTGACGAAAACCTTCTTGGATTTCGTTGAGCGTGGTGACCATGTCATTGAGTTCCGTGTCTTTTTGGTTGATGATTTGCTTCAGCGAATCGGCAGGGGTGGTGGCTGCGGTGGCTTCTTGCTGCTTTTTGGTTTCACAGGCAGTGAAAAGGCTTACCCCGAGGAGGGCAACCAGCAGGATCACAATTTTATTCATGGTGCTGTTGTTTAGTGGGATTCAACTTAGATGGGATGTTTAGCGGGTGCCGGCGTGGTGTTTCGACCGTCGGGCACCGGTGTCGGGAGCCTCATCGAGCGGTTGCCCGGTGATGGGATCGGTGGGGCGACTGCGACGCGCACGACGTTCAGCTTTGCGCACGGCGGCTTCGTCGGCGGCGGGGGCTCCCTCGACGACGAGCACAAATTCGCCGCGGGGCTCTTCTCGCTCAAAGTGGTTCAGCACTTCGGTCAGCGTGCCGCGAACACTTTGCTCGTGCACCTTACTGATTTCACGGCAGGCGCTGCAACGACGCTCGCCGCCGAACACTTCGACGAACTGCCCGAGGGTGCGCACCACGCGATGCGGACTTTCGTAGAAGATGAGGGTGCGCGGTTCGTCGGCCAGGCTTTCGAGTTTCGAACTGCGGCCTTTTTTCTGCGGCAGGAATCCTTCGAAACAGAAACGATCGCAGGGCAGGCCGCTGGCGACGAGGGCCGGCACGAAGGCTGTGGCGCCGGGCAGACATTGCACTTCGACTCCACGCGCCACGGCCGCACGCACCAGGAGGAAGCCGGGGTCGCTGATGGCGGGCGTGCCGGCGTCGCTGATGAGCGCCATCTGTTCGCCCGCTTCGAGACGGGCGGCGAAGGTATCGGCCGTTTGGTGCTCATTGAACTTGTGGTGGCTCACCAGCGGAACGCTGATGTCGTAGTGCTTCAACAGGACGCCACTGGTGCGCGTGTCTTCGGCGAGTACGAGGTCGACAGATTTCAAAATACGAAGCGCGCGCAACGTGATGTCTTCGAGATTGCCGACGGGGGTGGGAACGAGATAGAGCATGGCGGTGTATCGGGCTGAATGTGGCGGACTTGACGCGAAAAAACGCCACACCGCTAATTGCAAAAATAGTCGTTTCTCTGTTTTGCCACAAATAAAACGCGAAAAACTTTGAGCGGGCTGTGGAAAAGATTGTACCTTTGCAGACAGCACTCCTTATTATATTGATCACATGGATTTTCTGAAACCCGTCATCAATTTCGACCGTTTTGTCCGTGGTCTGCTGTTCCTTGCAGTGATCACCGTTCTCGTCTTGGGTTTGCGCTGGCTCAGCCCCGTGCTCATTCCTTTTTTTGCAGCCTGGGCCATCGCATGGATATTGGCACCTCTGGTCAACTTTTTCCAGAATACTTGTCGTTTGCGTTCGCGTGTTTTGTCGGTTTTGATCACTTTGGCGCTACTCATCGGACTGGGCTGTGCGGTGGCGTGGCTGATCATTCCGCCCCTCATCGACGGGGTGACACAAATCAAAGATGCCTTACTGAGCTATCTGGCTTCGGGACACATCCGCAACGTTCATTTGCCGGAATGGCTGGATCATTTGATGCAGCAATGGCTCGACCAGGAAAAGATTCAATCGATGCTGCGCAGCGACAATCTCATGAAGACCATTCGTGAAACGCTGCCGCACGTGTGGAACATGTTAGTTTCGACGGCCAACCTGGTGATGAGTTTGGTGGGCGCGGCCTTCGGTGCGCTCTACCTATTTTTCCTCTTGCTCGACTACGACTATTACACCACGGCTTGGATCAATTGGCTTCCCCGCGCACAACGCAACTTCTTCCGCCGCCTCTCGGAAGATTTGGGACGCAACATGCGGGGGTATTTCCGCGGTCAAGCGCTGGTGGCCTTGTCAAACTGCGTCATGTTCACGTTGGGATTCTGGATCATCGGCCTGCCCATGCCCTTGGGGATGGGGCTTTTCGTGGGACTCATCAGCTTCATTCCCTACGTGCAAGTGGTCGGCTTTGCACCGGCTGCGGTTCTCGCTCTCATGGAGATGTCGGATACCGGACGCTCCTTCTGGGGATTGATGGCGCTGGTGCTGCTGGTCTATATTGTGGTGCAGGTGCTGCAAGACACGGTCTTCACGCCGCGCATCATGGGAAAAATCATGGGATTGTCCTCTGCCATGGTGCTCCTTTCGCTCTCCATCTGGAGCTACATGGCGGGCATCATCGGTCTGATCATTGCGCTGCCGCTCACCACGATTATCCTTGCCTACTACAAACGCTACATTCTGAAAGAACCGGACGATATGCTGAACGAAGCGCATGAGCAGTCGGCCGCTTCCCTCACAGCAGAAGAGGCGTAAGTGCGCTTTTTTTTGTAATTTCGCGTCGGTCTTTTCGCCGAACGCCGAAAAGTGACCTTTCAAGACCTTACAACTTTCTCAGGCACAACAGACTATGCAAGATTTGTGGAACGCTTGTATGCAAGCGCTGCAACAGAAGATTTCACCGGAACTCTTCAACACATGGACGCGTCCGCTGAAATTCCACGCGTTCACTCAAGGGGTGCTCTACATCGGCATCCCCAGCAGAGTTTTTGCTGAAGAAATGGTGAAAGCCTTGCACGTGCCGTTCGAACAGGCCATCTACGAGACGTTCGGACGCGGCACGCGAGTGCAATGGAAGCTGGAAGTGGACGAGGACCCCAATGCCAATGCGGGGAAGGCCTCGGTGCAGCGTCCCAACACGCGCAACACACCCGATGCGCCCAACGCCGCGCAACCCACCGCGCCCAAGGGGGAAGCGATGCAGTCGTTTCTCAATGAAGAGTACACTTTCGAACGTTTTTGCAAGGGCGAGAGCAACCAGCAGGCGCTCAACATCGCACGTTCTATTGCAGCGCGACTCAACGACCAGACCTTCAACCCCTTCTTCCTATACGGGCCTTCGGGGGTCGGGAAAACGCACTTGGTCACGGCCATCGGATTGGAAGTGAAACAGCATCACCCCGAAAAACGCGTGTTGTTTGTCTCGGCGGCCACCTTCCGCACCCAATACACCGATGCGGTGCGCACCAACAAGGTGAACGATTTCGTGCACTTCTATCAAACCATCGATGTACTGATTATCGATGATTTCCAGGAGATCAAAACGGAAAAAACACAGCATGTTTTCTTCCACATCTTCAACCATCTCCAGTCGCTGAAGCGGAAAATCATCATCACCTGCGACCGGCCACCTTCGCAATTTGAGGGAATCGAAGAGCGCCTCCTCACGCGATTGAAATGGGGCATCACCATCGACATCCAACGGCCGGATCTGCAGCTGCGCAGGGACATCTTGCACGACAAACTGCGGCGCGAGAACATCACCTCCTTCCCCGAAGAAGTGGTACAATACATTGCAGAAAATGTGTCGGACAGTGTGCGCGAATTGCAGGGGATGGTCAATTCCATGTTGGCCTTCTCGATGGGCAATAGCGGTGCTTGCAGCATCGACATCGACTTGGCCAAACGCATCATTCCCCGTTTGGTGAATCAAGCGCGAAAAGAGTTGAACATGGAAACCATCATGAATTTCATTTGTGAGCGGAAAGACATGAAACTCACCGATCTGCGATCGAAAACCCGGAAGGCGCCGGTCGTGGCAGCGCGCCATTTGGTGTGCTACCTCACCCATAAATACACGGAAACGCCGCTCGCACAAATCGGACGCGCCCTCGGCGGACGCGACCACTCGACCATCGTGCACAGTTGCGCGAAAATGGAGAAACAGATGGCGATGAACAAAGTTTTTCGCGCAGAAATTGAAGCGTTGGAAACCGAATTGAGCCAACTCTGAACCCGAAAAACAAAATAAGTTCCCCACCAACGGAACGCGCACGACAAAAATATCGTGCGCGTTCCGTTTTTTTCAGAAAAGAAGTGGAGGAGTTTCTTGCGAAACGCCGTATTTTTGTACCTGTGCTTGTCAAACTCTGCCTCACAAGTTTCCATTTCACCCGTTAGCGGGGAATAGTTAGTTCATTCACGGCGTGCCGACGGTGCTTTCACGAAGCAAATAGCTCGTTCACCGGATACTGTTAGTTCTTTCACGAGGTAGTCAACTCATTCACGGCACATTTTCTATCCTCTCACAAAGCAATCAAATTCATTCACCGGGTATCGTCCACTCATTTCTCCACAACAATCCACATGAATCGTTTTTTCCGTCTCTTAACCCTCACCGCGCTCTGCCTGTTCGCCACGTTGGCGAAGGCGGGCACCTACTATCAATACATTTACATCACCTGCGTCGACAAACACGGGAACCTCATCGGTCGCGACACCATTAAAACACCCGCCGGCGAATGTTTCTACCTGAAAGCGCCCTCTATTCCTTATTATAAATGCGTGGACTACAGCGAAGTGGGGAGCAATGTGTGCATTCACACCAGCGAACACCTCACCATGCAATACGAAACGACCGGATTCAGCGGGTTTTCTCAACTTTCCAACGAAGCCATCGACACGCTCGCCGAAGATCAGAGCGTGGTAATGCTCACCCCCGAAGAACAGCCTCGCGTGTGGTGCACCGCCGACTCTTCGAAAGTAAAATTACTCCCGCTTTCTGCCGAAGGTCACTCGCCCGCCGCCACTTGGATCATGCGTTCCACCGACAACGGTTGGACCTTCTACAACGAAATGGGAAATTGCTATATCGCAGACATCCTTCCTGACGGCACCGCACGAACGGGCGACCGACCGATGGCCTTCTCCATCGTGAAAGACGGGAACAAAAAGTCGAATCAGCACATCCTTCACGCCGCCGACGGACGAGTCTTCGCCGTACGCCTCTCCAAATACCGGCCGCGCATCTATTTCGGACTCTCAGCCTCCTTTGTCGACGAAAAAGACAGCCTCATCGCGCCCGATCGCTTCCTGCCGATTCCCGCCGGGACCGACTTTACCTTCACAGCGCCCGCCATCAAAGGTTTTAAATTCGTCTCTTCGCCCGACATCGACGAGAAAGAACCGATTCGCTTGAACGATTTCCTCGGCGCACAACTGGTGTATCGCCCTGTTCCCTCGGGTGTTTCGTCCACGAAGCGCACGCAACCGCTCCGAAACGACCTCACCTTCGATCTGTCCGGTCGCCGTTTGGTCAAAAATGCCCGTGAAACAGGAGCAGCCGGCCACCGCTTGGTTATTGTCGACGGGAAATTGCAGCTGCAACCCTAAGTCCGCAATCGCCTCGCGAAAGTTACGCCTCTCGGTCTGGAGGCAACAAACGAATGTCCAAAATAGTCTGTGTTGAACGGTGGACGGCGACTCGCCGATCCACCGTTTCGCCTACCAGCCACACAATGCCCAGCTCGTCGCAAACCACCGCGGCCGCCTGCTTCTCCAAAACGGAACAATGTCGGTCGGTGAGATAGTCACTCACCAGCTTCGTGCCCTTCGGCATGCCGAAGGGAGCAAAACGATCGCCGGCGACCGCGCGTCGAATACAGAGATCGCCGACCACGGCATCGGCGTCGATCGTAATCCGATCGGCAGCGCGAGCCGGAACGAAGTCCTTCGGACGCGAATAGCTCCGCGCATCGAACGCCGGAAGGGGTGCCCGCTCCGCAGGTTGTAGCAGCAACCGATCGCCGTGCACTGCCGCGCAAACGTCTCTCCCTTCGAAGAGCGCACCGCTACGGGCCGACAGCACCGCCACGGCCACATCGGCGGTGAAACCTCGCTGCGACAAGCGCTCGCGCAACCATTCTCTCCCCGCAGCACCACGCCGCCGCACGGCATCGAGTGCAATGACTGCGTGCTCTCCGCCATTTTCCAGCCAACATTCCGCATCGAGCGCCGCCAGTCCCACCTCATAAACCGAAAGAGCGGCCTGCAAACGCTCGGTCGTTTCGCTCAACGTGGCGACCGAACGCGGGTTCAACGTGTGGAGCACGGGCAAAACACGATGACGCACGAAGTTGCGCCGAAACTGCGTGTCGGCGTTCGAACTATCTGTCACAAACGCCTGTCCCAACGCGTCCAGGAAAGCCAAAATCTCCGCTTTCCGCACTTTCAACCACGGTCGCCACACCCCATCGGCGCGAACGGCGCGCATCGCCGCGAGCCCACGCAATCCCGAGCCGCGCAACAAGCGCAACAACAGCGTTTCTGCCTGATCTTCGGCATGATGGGCCACAAAAATGGGACCATCTAATTCCGAAAACCACGCATAGCGCAAGCGTCTCGCCGCCATTTCGAGACTTTCGCCTGCGGTATGCGCCTCATGGAGGGTATCGAAGTGGCGCACCCGCAACGGGATGTCGTGTTGCCGACAAAAATCCCGCACGAAACGCTCGTCGCGCTCACTCTCCTCCCCACGAAGATGAAAATTCACGTGAGCAGCCGTGAAAGACAGCCCAAGCAATCGGAGCGCACAGGCCATTGCCACGGAATCGGCTCCGCCGCTCAGCGCACAATACAATGGGCGGTTCGCGCTCGTCTCGCGTGCTGCGAGAAAATCACGAACCGCCTGTAACAAAGGGGAATGTTTCCACTGATCTGTCGTATGATCTGTCATCGGCATCAATAAAAGAGAAGAAAAACACGGGCTTGCGGCCTGCTTTGCGCCCACGATCGAAGCTCGGTCGCACTCAATAGGACACTTGGCACTTCAAACCGAGTGCGCGCACGCGCTCCGCAATGCCGTCGAGCACCTCCGGCGCTGCCTTGCGGAGCCCCTTGGCCGGCGTATCGCGGTCGATGGTGTAAACATACACCTCTTCGGGCGCAATCAACCGCAACTTTTCCAACCAAGGTTCCACATACTCGTCGCCGGTGTTGTCGACTGATCTCCCGTCGTAACTTCCCGTCATGAAAAGCGACTGTATTTGCACCTTTCCTTCGAAGGCACACAGCCCTTTCACCAGTTCGTCCACATCATACTTCACCTGTGGACGATCGACATGCGCGATGTAGTCGGGCGACACCGTGTCGAGCTTCAGAATGTTGTTGTCCACCCGCCGCAAGGCCGCAAAGACAGCCGGTCGCCGACTGAAAGTCGCATTGCTCAGCACGCTGATTTTCGCTTCGGGGAAATAGGTATCGCGCAACGCGATCGTATCCTCGATAATCCCCGCGAAATCAGGGTGCATGGTGGGTTCGCCGTTGCCGGCAAAGGTGATCACATCGGGGCCGCGCCCGTCGCGCTGCATGCGTTCGAGGGTGGTTTCCAGCTCTTGCGCCACTGCAGCTCGGGTGGGGTAAGGCGAACGCGTGCGGTGGTCGCCGTTGAAGCCGCATTCACAATAGATGCAATCAAATGTGCAGTATTTGCCGTCGGCCGGCAGCAGGTTCACGCCGAGCGAAACACCGAGCCGACGACTATGTACCGGGCCGAATATCGGCGAGGGAAAGAGTATCGTAGACATGTCTAATACGTACGTCAACCGCCTCTCCCCTTGTAAGCACAAGGAGAAACAGTTTTTTTGTTCTGTGGTTTCACCTCCACACCCGGGGGATGCGGAGGTGCTCAATTCATTCCGGGAAGAACATCAGCAGTCGCTGTAGCGATTTCTCGTCTTGCCAGCTCCACCACCGGTCTTCCATGAGGTTTTTGAAGGCCAATTTCATGTCGTCGCGCACCTCCTTCTTCACCATCCGCTCTTTGGCCGGCACGATCTTGCCGCGCAGCGAGAAATAGTAGGTGCGTTTGAGCGGAAATCCCTTGTTGGCTCGCTGTTCGGTCCCGCTCAGGTCCATGAACACATCGGGCAAAGCTCCGCCCGAATCGAGCGAAACGAAAGGCAGGTCGGTCGAACCGGAGGTGAGTTCGCGATAGCGATCCATGTCGATCGTGGTGACACAGAGCAACTTGTTGACGCCCTGTGCGGCCACCACGCGTCCCATCGTCGCTCCCTCCACGCGCTCGTAGCGAATCGAGTCGTCGAACACCGCGCCGAGCACACTGGCATTGGCCACCTTGCGCACTTTGCCGTCGGCCGGATCAATGAAACACAGCGCCCCATCGCGGTAGAGCACATTGGCTTTCGCCGTGACGAAGCGTCCAAAGGTTTGCAACACCTTGGCTTGCCGGAAGGTGGGAAACACCAACTGGCGATCGGTGCGCAAATCCTCTTGTGCCTGCTGCCCGAACGCCGGCAGCATCGACACCAGGACGAGGAAAAATGAGAATAGGACTTTCATAACTTTCGGTATAATGGAGCGTTGATATTTCGCCGAGCCGGTGCGCCCACTGTGCCCCTCCTCGCGTTGGCCGCAGCTCGGCCGATCGAATGCAGCCCGCGCCCACGACGGTCGGTTCGGGCAGAGGCGTCGAGCGGTCCGCGCCGCCTATTTTCGGGTCACTTCGTTGTAACAGCAACGACACAACGGCTCGTAGGTTTGTTGCTCGCCGAGCATCACTTGTTTTTCTCCCGCCACGAGCCGATGGCTGAACTGCGCCAACCGACCGCATCGCACACACACGGCGTGCACTTTGGTCACGTCTTCGGCCACGGCACACAAAGCCGGCATCGGTCCGAAGGGTTCGCCTCGGAAGTCCATGTCCAGCCCGGCCACGATGATGCGCTTGCCGTCGTCGGCCAACCGGCGGCACACGTCCACCAATTGCTCGTCGAAGAATTGCGCTTCGTCGATGCCCACCACATCGGCATGCACCGATCCCGTGAGGATCTCGGCGGCCGTGGCCACCGGTTGCGAATCGAGCGTACGCGCATCGTGCGACACGACCTCCTCTTCGCTGTAGCGCGTATCGATGGTAGGTTTGAAAATCACCACTTCCTGACGCGCGATGCGCGCACGCTTGATTCGACGAATCAGTTCTTCGGTTTTACCGGAGAACATGCCGCCGCATATCGTTTCAATACGGCCTTCGCGAGGGAAATGTTCATTGTAGGGCATGACGGAAAAGACGATTAAGAGGATCCTCGACTCGACAGGACGACAGCCCAGCGAAGTCAAAGCAAAAGTACTGTTTTTTTTTGGTCGAACCAAGCAAAACGGCTAACTTCGCTCGAACATGAAATCAACTTCTTCGCCCCGTCCGCTGCGCGCCTGGTGGTTGGCCGCACGCCCCAAAACGTTGTCCGGTGCCCTGGTGCCGGTGGTCACCGGCGCCGCCTTGGCGCTCGCCGCCGCACGCTCCGGACACGTCGCTTCTCTCCAGCCGCACGCAGCCGTTGCCGGCGGGCTCTGCGCGCTCTTCGCCGCGCTGATGCAAATCGCCTCCAACTTCATCAACGACCTCATCGACTACCGCCGCGGCGCCGACGGCAACGACCGTCTCGGACCGGAACGTGCCTGCGCACAGGGTTGGATCACTCCGCGCGCCATGACCCGCGGCATCGTCGGCATCCTCGTGCTGGCGGCGTTCACCGGTCTGGCCCTCGCCACCCTACTCTTGTGCGCACTTCCCATCCCGCCACTGACACTGCTCGCCGGCCTTGTGCTGACGGGCGCCACCTGCATGGCAGGCGCCTTCCTCTACACCACCCACTTGAGTCGCCGTGCGCTGGGCGACGTCCTGGTCTTCGTGTTCTTCGGCATCGTCCCGGTGGTCGGCACCTTCTTTGCCCTCACCGGCCGTTTCACCGCCACGGCCTTCCTGCTCGGCGTCGGTGTCGGCGCCATGGTCGACACCCTGCTCGTGGTGAACAACCTGCGCGACATCGACAACGACCGCCGAGTCGGGAAACGCACGCTGATTGTGCTCATCGGGCGACCGGCCGGCCATCGGCTCTATCTGCTGCTCGGTCTGCTCGCCATGGTCTGCACCTTCGCCACGGTCGTGCTCAACAGTTCCGAAGGCCTCTTCGGCGGCCTGCGCATGGGTGCGCTCCTACTTCTGTCGGCCATTTTCCTCGTGCTCCATGGCAAGAGCAGTCGCTATTTCGAAAGTCTGCCACCCGGCCGCGAAATGAACGAAATGCTGGGCATCACCTCGCGCAACATGCTCTGCTTCGCCCTGATCACCGTCGTCGCCCTCCTGTGGATCGGGTGAACCGCGGAGCCCCTCTCCGCGGCAACGTAGAGAGGCCGGTGCCCTCACAATCACCCTACAACGCAGCGCACCGAACAAGAAGGGAAAACGCAGACCGTGATGCCCACTCGACAGCGTCTCCCGGCAACGCGAATGCTTTGCGCAAAACACGGGAACAAACGCGCACAAACGGGCGACTTTTCCTCTCCCCTCCCCCACTTCGCGCACGACGATCGTCGGCAACAAGCACCTTCACACAGCCCGCTCTACGCGCGCGTACGTACGCGCGCCTCAGCTAGTTTTCTTTTTTCGCCTTCACCTCTTCACCCGCCCTCCACAAATCACTCTTAATCAGCGCACTACGGGTGAAGACTTTGTCATTTTCTTCTTCACACCGATCTTCTCCGAGCGACAGAATCATAAATAACAGCAAGCAATCGTTATTTCAGCAAAACAAAACACGCCAACTGCCGTTTCTCCTCCGTTCCATCGGCGGTGAAGAAAAAAAACAAAAGCCTTCACACCTAACAAGCTATTGCACAAAGATTTATCGACATCCTGTGAAGGAGTGAAGGGGAAAAACGAAAACCGCCTGACGCGCACGCGCGAGGGAGGACGTTTTCTTCACACGGCGTGCATGCGAAATTTAACCTCTATACCCGATTCAAGAACACGGACACCAGCATAGAAAAAGTTTATGGTTCATCCGACATTTGGAGTGATGACCTTCTAAAAAGAAGAAAAGGGCATGTGTACAAGACCATTGTCGTTGACCTCAAAAGCGGTCGGATTCTCCATGTGGGTCAGGGCAAGGCTGCGATGCTTTGGCCGGATTTTGGAAAAGGGTCAGACGAAAGAAGCTCGACATCAAGTATATCGCCACCGATCTCTCTGCCGCTTTCATCTCCTCCGTACTTGAAACTGCCCGAACGCCGTGCATGTCTTCGACCATTTTCATGTGGTCAAACTAATGAATGAGAAGTTGGACGAGATACGCAGGGCACAATATAACCAGGAAAAGGACATCAACAAGCGCAAAGTCTTGAAGGGGACGCGCTACCTGCTGCTGCGCAATGGAACGGATATATTCGACGAGCAATATCGGACAAGGCTTGACAATGCCTTGGATATGAACAAACCTATTTCACAGGCCTACTACCTCAAAGAGCAACTCAGAGAGATATGGATGCAGCCCAATAAACAAGCAGCCGAAAAGGTCATGCTCGATTGGGTGAAACAGGCGCAGGAGAGCAAAGTGCCGCAGTTGATGAAAATGGCCGTCACGATCATGGCGTACAGAACCGGTATTCCGGCGTTGTGCGACTGCCCCATATCGACCGGGAAAGTCGAGGGGATCAACAACAAGATAAAGGTGATGAAGAGAGTGCCCTATGGTTTTAGGGATGAAAGGTGTTTTCAGCTAAGGCTATATGCGCTGCACGATTGCCGCATCACTCCAAATGTCGGATGAACCTTACTTTTACCCAGACGTTTTAAGAGCAACAAGAGAGCCTGCTTATGCAGGCTCTCTTGTTGCACAATCTTACTCTACGAGCAAAACCCTTTTCTTAGTATAGTCTATAATAAAGGCTCTATCAAGTAGAAACTCTACATTAAGATAGCCTATAGATTCATTTGTCAGTAGAAAGTCTATTGGCAAGTTTATAGAAGAAAGTGAAAACTGTGCTGCTTGGACTCTTTCTCTATTTTTCCATACTATGGGTGTTGCAATGTTAGCAAATTCTTTTACGATTGTATCAGTAGGTAGAATACCCACCTCCTTGGGTAATTGATTATAGCGAGAACCTGTATCAAAGAGGAAAAATGCCTTCTTGCCATTTACTTTGGCTTTTAACACAATACCATTATAGAATAAGGCACTACGCTTGTCCCAAGTAATAATGCTCTTATAGGAGAGTGAGGAATTTTTATCTAAACATTCTAAGATGCAACTCTTGAGATTGAATTTCCATAGCTCTTTGCTCAAGATATCTGCTCCAATGATAAAGCGATGATTTGTTTGGAACTTACCAGACAAATCTATTATGGCGCACTTGACTTCTGTGAACTCTTTTCCTCCCACACATAAAATAGGAATTGTGGTGTAGAAAATACGAGTTCTATCTCGCGATGTGTTATATCCATTATAATCGGGATTCTGGGGCGTAATTCCACAAGAATCTACGGCAAAAGTTGAATCTATAACACAATAGGTGCATCCTGTATCTATCATTGCAGAAATTGGAAAACTCTTATCGCCATATGAAAAAGATGCATCTACATACATCCAGTTGTTTTTGAATGTTATGGGTATTTGTGCTGCTGAGCTGAGAACAGAAGCGATGGTTACTGAAAAGAGTATAAGAAAGCTATTTATCATACAATAGGAGGTATTTAGGGGGATAATAATGGAAAAGTATAAATCATATGCGCTTGCTTACGGAGCAAGAACTCTATGACATTATGGAGGTAATATCTCTACTTCTGTCTGGAATTGGCTTAAAAGCATTTTACTCTCTACGTAGAGAATAAACCTCAAATTGGTCCTAACAGAGGGATTAGAGGCTCTTTTACAATCTGAGAATTCTTTCTCAAGACACACAAAGGCGAGATGCCGTTAAACTGTATCTCGCCTTTGTGTCATATCTTTTTATTCGCCTTCAATCTAAAATGAATATACATTTGTTCTTGTAGTCTAGAACAATAGACTTGTCCCATAAGAATTGCGCATTGAGACAACCTTGTTTTTCTGGAGTTAAAAACATGTCTATTACCTTATCAATAAAGCCAACTTTTAGTTGTGCCTGCTCAACAACTTGCAGCTCTTTTAGGCTCAAGGATTCTGCAATATTAGCCGTTTGCTCTTGTTGATTTTTAGTTGCGGCTATACCTAAAGATAGAGGAATCTTATTTCTTCTACTGCCAGTATCAAATAAGAAGTATCCCTTTTTGCCATTAACTTCTGCCTTAAGAATGATTTCATTAGGAAATCTGGCTTTCCGGCTTGCCCATTTTATCTTCTGCTTTTGCTGTGGTAATTCTGTGAGGAACGATAAAACATTGTTTTTAAGGTCTATATTCCACAAGTCTCTGCTCATGATATCTGCACCAATGATAAAGGAGGGGGCATATTCCTTGAACTTTCCTTGCAAGTCCACGATGACGCACAAAACATTGTCATACACTTTCTCTCCAATAGCAAGTTGGGGTAAGTTTACTCGAGATGCTGACACCGGAGGCTTTTGCGTGCTGTAGCTTACAAACACAGTATCGATAGTAGAGAGTTGTAAATCTGCGGCAAAGGTGGAGTCTATCAAACAATAGGTACACCCAGTATCAATAATTGCCGAGGTGTGGACGTTTTTCTCTTTAGACGATAGCATGGCATCTACATACATCCAGTTATTCTTCGATGTTATGGGTATTTGTGCTGCCGAGCTGAGAATAGATACAATGGTTATTGAAAAGAGAACAAGAATGCGATTTATCATATAGCAAGGGGCATCTAGGGGATAATGATAGAAGAGAATGTAATTGTATGATGCAAAGATAATACTTTCTGGCCAAAAGGAAGAAAAGAATTCAGACAACGAAAAAATAGCAGTAGGAAAGTTTTGATCATTTCATTCCTGATTCCTAATTTTACACTTACTATCAGGCACACAACTCATAATTCCTCGATAGAATGACAAACAATCATATGCGCTTGCTTACGGAGCAAGAACTCCAAAGTATTTATGGAGGAAATGTCCTTACCTCTATTTGGAATTGGATAAAGAAACATTTGCTTTGTCCGACATTTAACCTCTATACCCGATTCTAAGAACACGGACGCCGCCGTAGAAAAAAAAATATTTCTGCAGTACTCATACCGGTGCCATCCAACGGATGGGGAGCAAGATGAGCCGCATTTGCTGCCTCAGAATTGCCGACAAAAAAAACTGCAACAGGGGCACGCCCAGTTGCAGTTTGACATGAAGTTCATTCAAAGTTTCCGTCTACTTCGCCTCCAACGTGACTTCCGAACGTCCGCTGTTGCGCCCGTAGTACCAATCGAAAGGTCCCCACATGGTGCGACCTCGCTGCAAAAATTCGACTGCATTTTTGTTGAGCCGCAGCACAGACCATCTTATTCCGGTGCCTTCGAGCACAATCTCGTTGCCAACCTCGTCGTAGACGTAGTTCACCGTATCCACATGGTTAACATTGATACCCTGCCTGTGCAGCACAATGACTCCGTTGCGACAAGTGAATTCCGTCGTAGTAACCCATCCCATGATCCCGGGATTTTTCTTGGCCAGACTCAAGTCTGTTTCCACGACTCGAATGTCTTTAATTTCCCAAACGGTTTGTTTGAAAAGACTGTCGAAACGTTGCTTGGGAATGCTTGACGTGCGCATACCAAACACCGAGGTCAGTCCGGCACCATAGTCGGTCGAGTCCAACCGCATGGCGGGAGTACGTCCGTACCAAATGCGCTCGCCCACTTCGTCGAATTGGGGTTTGGACACTGGCACAGGCACTTCGTGCTTTTCTTGCTCATGAGGTTTTTCTTGCGGGGTGTTGTTGTCACACGCCATGAGCGTGAGGGCGAAAATGAGAATTAAGAATCTGTACATAAGAACTATTTTAAAGGATTCAATAGATACTGACTGGGCACGCCAGTTGCAGTTTGACATGAAGTTCATTCAAAGTTTCCGTCTACTTCGCCTCCAACGTGACTTCCGAACGGCCGCTGTTGCGTCCGTAATACCAATCAAAAGGTCCCCAAATGTTGTGACCTTGCTGCAAAAATTCGACTGCATTTTTGTTGAGACGCAGCACATACCACCTTATTCCGGTACCTTCCAGCACAATCTCGTTTAAGTCCTCGTTGTAGACGTAGTTCACCGTATCCACACAGTTAATATCGATACCCTGCATATGCCGCAAGATGACGCCGTTGCGACAAGTGAATTCCTTTGTTATAGACCCTCCCACGAACCTTGGGATTTTCTTGGCCAGACTCAAGTCTGTTTCCACGGCACAAAGGTCTTTGATTTCCCAAACGGTTTGTTTGAAAAGACTGTCGAAACGTTGCTTGGAAATACTTGACGTGCGCATCTCCAACACCCAGATGAGGCCGGCGCCATAGTCGGTCGAGTCCAACCGCATGGCGGGAGTTCGTCCGTACCAAATGCGTTCGCCCACTTCGTCGAATTGGGGTTTGGGCTTCGGCACTGGCACTTCGTGCTTTTCTTGCTCACGTGGTTTTTCTTGCGGGGTGTCGTTGTCACAAGCCATGAGCGTGAGGGCGAAAAGGAGAATTAAGAATCTGTACATAAGCGCTATTTTTAAGGATTCAATAGACACTGACTAAAATGCCACGCTATGTGATCGGTTGTTTGCGATTCACAACAAGCACATCACCGACCAATAAGAATCAAGACTATTGAGAACATCATTTCCCATGTTCACAGATTTATGTCCTCCGCAAACTTACAACAATGTAGGCAAAGAACCAAACAAAACCGCAAAAAACAAAACGAGACTCAAAAACCCATTTACAGGGAAAGATTCACTACACAGATCCACTCCAGATCGGCGAAGACGAAAAAACAGCTTTTTTTCTTGTTTGCTCCTCACAGTTGGCGTAACTTTGCAGCTATATACCGAGATACAACGACAGCAAAATGGAATATAATTTCAGAGACATCGAAAAGCGGTGGCGCGAGACGTGGGCTCGCGAAGGCACTTACACGGCGAAGCCCTCGAGCGATCGCCCGAAATTCTACGTCCTCAACATGTTTCCCTACCCTTCGGGCGCCGGCCTGCACGTAGGCCACCCGCTGGGCTACATCGCTTCCGATATCTATGCACGCTATCGTCGTTTGCGTGGCGACAATGTGCTCAACCCCATGGGCTATGACGCCTACGGATTGCCCGCAGAGCAATATGCAATCCAAACGGGGCAACACCCTGCGGTGACCACAGCGCAGAACATCGCGCGCTATCGTGAGCAGCTCGACAAAATCGGTTTTTCCTTCGACTGGTCGCGCGAGGTGCGCACCTGTTCGCCCGAATACTACAAATGGACGCAATGGGCTTTTGAGCGCATGTTCAAATCCTACTACGACACCGCGGCAGAGAAAGCGCGCCCCATCTCGGAGCTGGAAGCGCATTTTGCAGCTCACGGCACCGACGGTCTCACGGCGGCCGAAAGCGAAGCGCTCTCTTTCACCGCCGCCGAATGGCAGGCGATGAGCGACGTGCAGCGTCAAGAGGTACTGATGAACTATCGCATTGCCTACCTCGGCGAGACGATGGTGAACTGGTGCCCGGCGCTCGGCACGGTGCTGGCGAACGACGAAGTGGTGGACGGCGTTTCGGAACGCGGCGGACACCCCGTGGTGCAGAAGAAGATGAAGCAATGGTGTCTGCGCGTCAGTGCCTATGCCGGCCGACTGCTCGACGGACTCAACGAACTCGACTGGACCGATTCGATCAAAGAAACGCAACGCAACTGGATCGGTCGTTCGGAAGGCACGGAGATGGAGTTTGCGGTGAAAGACAGCGATGTGAAGTTCACGATCTTCACCACGCGTGCCGACACGATTTTCGGTGTGACCTTCATGGTGCTCGCTCCCGAAAGCGAACTCGTGGCGCAACTCACCACGGACGACCGCCGCGAAGAGGTGGAGGCCTATGTGGCCGCCACGGCCAAGCGCACGGAACGCGAACGCATCGCCGACCGACGGGTGAGTGGCGTGTTCTCGGGTAGCTATGCGGTGAACCCCTTCACCGGCGAAGAAATCCCGGTGTGGATTTCGGACTATGTGCTGGCGGGCTACGGCACGGGGGCCATCATGGCGGTGCCGGCGCACGACAGTCGCGACTATGCTTTCGCCCGTCACTTCGACCTCCCCATCGTGCCGCTCATCGAGGGCGCGGATGTGAGCGAAGAGAGCTTCGACGCAAAAGAAGGTACCGTGACCAATTCGCCCCGCGCCGGAGTGACCACCCGCGAGGGCTTCTCGCTCAACGGGCTTTCGGTGAAAGAGGCCATCGCCGCCACCAAAGCTTTTGTCACAGCGCACGGGCTGGGACGCGTGAAGACGAACTACCGTTTGCGCGACGCCATTTTCAGCCGTCAGCGCTATTGGGGCGAACCCTTCCCCGTGTACTATAAAGACGGCATGCCGCACCTCGTGCCGGAAGAGTGCCTCCCGCTCGAATTGCCGGAGGTGACGAAGTTCCTCCCCACCGAGACGGGCGAACCGCCCCTCGGCAATGCGACACGCTGGGCGTGGGACGAGGCGGCACAATGCGTGACGGACAATGTGCGCATCGACCACAAGACCGTTTTCCCCCTCGAACTGAGCACGATGCCGGGCTTTGCCGGATCGTCGGCCTACTATCTCCGCTACATGGATCCGCACAATGACACGGCGCTCGTGGGCAAGGAGGCGGCCGACTACTGGCAGCAGGTGGATCTCTATGTGGGCGGTTCGGAACACGCCACCGGCCACTTGATCTACTCGCGTTTCTGGAACAAGTTCCTCTTCGATCTCGGCGTTTGCCCGAAGGACGAACCCTTCCGCAAGCTGGTGAACCAGGGTATGATCCAGGGACGTTCGAACTTTGTCTATCGCATCAAAGACACGAACACTTTCGTGAGCCACGGGCTGAAGGATCAATACGAGGTGACGCCGCTGCACGTGGATGTGAACATCGTTTCGGCCGACGTGCTCGACACCGAAGCCTTCAAAGCTTGGCGACCGGAATATGCCGACGCCGAATTTGTGCTCGAAGACGGCAAATACGTCTGCGGTTGGGCGGTAGAGAAGATGTCGAAGTCGATGTTCAACGTGGTGAACCCCGACCTGATCGTCGAGAAATATGGCGCCGACACACTGCGTCTCTACGAAATGTTCCTCGGCCCCATCAGCCAGAGCAAACCCTGGGACAGCAACGGCATCGACGGTTGCTTCCGTTTCCTCAAAAAGGCTTGGAACCTCTTCTTCCGCGGCGACGATTGGGCAGTGACCGACACGACGCCGACAAAGGAGAACCTCAAGACGCTCCACAAGCTGATCAAAAAGGTGACGGAGGACATCGAGGTGTTTGCCTACAACACGTCGGTGCCGGCCTTCATGATCGCCGTGAGCGAATGGGCACAACAAAAGTGCACCTCGCGCGAAGTGCTCGAAGCCTTCGTGGTGCTCCTCGCTCCCTTCGCTCCTCACATGGCCGAAGAACTTTGGCACCGCCTCGGTCATGACACCACGGTGTGCGACGCCGCATGGCCGGCCTTCGACGAGTCGCTGCTCAAAGAAGACACGGTGACACTCGGCATCTCCTTCAACGGCAAGACGCGCTTCACCCTCGATTTCCCGGCCGACGCCACGAAAGAAACCATCGAAAAGGCGGCACTCGAAGCCGAACAGAGCCAGAAATATCTCGACGGCATGACGGTGGCCAAGGTGATTGTGGTGCCCGGACGCATCGTGAACATCGTATTGAAGAAATAAACTCACTCACAATTTTCACTTCCCTCTCACTGCCCACGTGGTGAGGGGGAATTTACCCTCAAATGACCATGTCGCGCTCCTTTCAAATCAACTGGTGGCTCGAATTTCAGGACTACCTGATCATCACATTCGGCTTGCTCTGCTATGCCGTGGGCTTCACTTGTTTTCTCATGCCGCACGAGATCACGCCGGGTGGCACCACCGGACTGGGCGCTGTGATTTTCTACGCCACGGGCTGGTGGAAAGTGCAATACACCTTCTTTCTGGCCAATGCGGTGCTACTCGCCATGGCGCTCTATGTGCTTTCGTGGCGTTTCTGCCTGAAAACCATCTATGCCGTGGCGGCGCTCACGGCGCTGCTCTCGCTGGTGGAATGGGTCATGCAATACCTTTGGGCCACGAACCCCGAATTGTTTCCGGCGGGCTACAACGCGCACGTCAAACTCCCCATCGTGACGGACAATGCTTTTATGAGTGCCGTGTTTGGCGCGGGATTCATCGGCATCGGCATGGGACTGGTGTTCCTCCGCAACGGATCGACGGGCGGAACGGACGTGATTGCGGCCATGATCAACAAGCACCGCAATGTGTCGCTCGGCACGATGATCATGCTCTGCGACGTGGGCATCATCACCTCCTCCCTCTTTCTGCCCCACAGTAACTTGCAAACGTTGCTCTACGGTTACACCACGCTGATTTGTAGCACGATGATCATCGATTATGTGGTGAACAGCGGTCGGCAGTCGGTGCAATTTCTCATCTTCTCCGACAAGTACGATGAAATTGCATCGGGCATCAACAGTCTCCACCGCGGCGTGACGGTGCTCAACGGACAAGGTTGGTACACCAAGCAGGAGCGGAAGGTGCTGATCGTGCTCGCCAAACGCCGGGAAGCCAATACGATTTTCCGGATCATCCTCTCGATCGACCCGAATGCCTTCGTCAGTCAGACACGGGCCTCGGGAGTGTTCGGCTACGGATTCGACCGCATCAAACTGCGCGCCAATGCCGACAGAGATCGCGCCGAAATAGAAAAAATGAAGGCCAAGGTGGCCAGCGACCAAGCTGCCAGCACGGCCGGACGCAACAAGTAACAACGACTTTCCTCCCCCCAACCTATGAAACAACGTCTCGTCATTGCGACCAACAACGCCCACAAACTCGAAGAAATCACCGCCGTGGTGGGCGACAAGTTCGAAATCGTTTCGCTGGCCGACATCGACTGCCACGAAGACATTCCCGAAACGGCCGACACGCTCGAGGGCAATGCACTGCTCAAAGCGCGCTTTGTGCACGAGCGCTACGGGCTCGACGTCTTTGCCGACGACACCGGTTTGGAAGTCGATGCGCTCGGCGGGCAACCGGGGGTGCACACTGCACGCTATGCCTACCCCGATCGCAACGACAATGAGGCGAACGTCGACAAACTGCTGCGTGAGTTGCACGGCAAGTCGAACCGCGTGGCACATTTCCGCACCGTCATTGCGCTGATCATCGGGGGCGAAGAGCACCTCTTCGAAGGGCGTGTGGACGGACACATCACCGAAACGCGTCGCGGCACCGAAGGCTTCGGCTACGACCCCGTATTTTCGCCGGAAGACACGGGGAAAACCTTTGCGGAATTGGGTGTCGAGGTGAAAAATCGCCTCTCGCACCGAGCACGTGCCGTACAAAAGTTGTGCGCCTTCCTCGAACAACTCGATCCTCACTGATTTCTCTCCCACTTATGAAAAAGTGCTTTGCTCTCCTCGTCTTAGGCCTCCTGTTTGTCGGGTCGCCGACCGCACAGGGCGCCCTCCCCGACCGCTGGACGCCGCATTTGGCCTACCACGACGGCACGGCCTGCGCCACGACGGGGCCCTATCTCTATGCGTTGATGGGCGAGAACTTGCTCATTTACGACACCGAAAATGATGCCGTTGCCTTTGTGGACCGCGTCAGTGCAGGTTTGTCGGACAAACAGATTCTACACATCGGCTACTCCCAGACTCGGGGCTGGTTGGTGCTGCTTTATCGCAACGGCAACATCGATCTCTACCGTCCGCGCGACGGGCAATTGGTGAACCTCCGCGCCATCAAACAGGCCACGAACGAAAATTTGACGGTGAACCAATTGCGGGTGCAAGGAGACGACGCTTTCGTCACCACCAACAAGGGTTTTGTGTGGATCGATCTCACCCGCGCGGAGATCAAAGGGCATTTCCCCATGTCGGCCTGCAATGACGTGGCACGCGTGGGCAACCGGCTGGCAGTGGCCACCGATCAGGGTTTGAAAACAATCGGCGTGCAACAGAATTTCTCCGATCCTTCGCTCTGGAACAACATCTTTGCGCATCCGGTGAAGCTGCTTGCCGCCACTACGCGTGCGCTCTACCTCAATGTACCCGGCGGTCAACCGGGATTTGTGGGTACGTGGCGCATTGCGGCGGACTTGGTGGAGAAAGCGGGAACGAACGACTTCGCACGCGTCGATTTGCTCGCGCTCGACCGCCTGAGCACGGGCATCGACGGGAAGGCGTTCGGCTACAACGACCGCACGCTGCTGCAATTTGACGACGACTCGGCGACGCCCACGGCGGCGACTCTGCAAAGCGGCATCCACTGGTTGGAAAGCGACGGGAAAGGCAGCTTCTGGATCGGCCGCGACGGCGAGGGTTTCGTCCGCGTGCCGCTCAACGGTACGACTTTCGATTTCACAACGGCCACAGCGCACGTCGGCGGCTACGGGCCGCGGTATGACAGAGGGTATTTCATGCGGCAAAGCGGCAACCGGCTTCTCATTGCCTGCGGACGCCTCGATCCCTACGACCGCGTCGACACGCCGCAAATGACGATGATCTACGAGTCGGGCCGATGGACGTTTTTCGAAACGCCCACCGAAGAGAAAGGTTTCGTGCGCGCACCGTTTGAGAATGCCACTTCTGTGGCGCAATCGCCCAACGACGAAAATCGTTTCGTCGTGACCACGGGAAGAACGGGCATTTATCTTTACGACAAGACGAGCCCCGCACAACAATACACGTACAATAATTCGCCGCTGGTCTCGGCGGTGAAAAACGGTTCTCCCGCGGCGGCGTCGTATGTGCGCACCGACGGGGCTATCTTTGACCGCGCGGGCAACTTGTTTGTGCTGAACAATAGTGCGGACACCGCCCTCTGGGCGCTGCGGCCGGACGGAACGTGGAAAGGATTGTACCAAAAAGAACTGGACAACGCACCGACGCTGGAGAAAACGATGATCGATCGCGACGGGCGCCTGTGGGTGACCTCGCGCCGCACCGTGTCGAACCACAACGGGGGCTTCCTTTGTTTGGACTATAACGGCACCGTCGACAACACCGACGACGATGTGTCGCGCTATCGCACCACTTTCCTCAATCAAGACGGCACGCCTTGTTCCTTCTCGCAAGGACTGTCGATGGCGCAGGACCGTGACGGGGCGATATGGCTCGGCACCAACGAAGGCGTTTTCGTGGTCGACGACCCGAAAACCTGGTTTGACAACGATTTCCACGTCACGCAAATCAAGGTGCCCCGCAACGATGGCACCGACTATGCCGACTACCTGCTCGCCGGCGTTCCCATCACGGCCATTGCCGTGGACGGTGCCAACCGCAAATGGATCGGCACGCAGGGCGACGGCGTCTATCTCCTCTCACCCGACGGGGTGAAAACCATCCACCACTTCAAAGCGAACAACTCTCCGCTGTTTTCCGACAATATCTGGAGCATCGCTTGTCACCCCACGAATGGGAGCGTGATGATTTCGACCGACGTGGGAATGCTCTCTTACGAAGGCGATGCGTCAGAGCCGAACGAACAGCTCAATCGGAGCCAACTTCGGGTGTACCCCAACCCATTTCGTCCCACGGTGCAACGCCAAGTGACCCTCGACGGCCTGACTGCCGATGCCGATGTGCGCGTGACCACGACCTCCGGCACGCTGGTCTTTGCCGGCCGCAGCCAGGGGGGGCTGTTCCGCTGGGACGGGCGCGACAGTCGTGGCGTGATGGTGGCTTCGGGTGTATATTATTTCCACATTTCCACGGCCGACAGCTCGAAAGGTGCCACCGCCAAAGTGGCTGTGGTGCGCTGACCGGCTCGACGCACAGGGCATTTTCGTCTGTCGGCAGGAGCAAAACGCTCCATTTTCATCACGTTGCGGCAAAAAAAGCACGTTTTATTTGCGCACCCAACCAACTTACAATATATTTGCACCTACAAGGGAACTATCTCCTTAGCACTATAATTCTAAGACACGATAATATGAATAAAACTGAACTCGTCAATGCAGTGGCTAAGCAGGCCAACTTGACTCAAGATCAAGCCAAGGCAGCTGTCAATGCCACCCTCGATTCGATCGCAGACGCCATCAAGGCAGAAGATAAGGTTACACTTCTCGGATTCGGCACCTTCTCTATCAGCGAACGTGCTGAGCGCAAGGGTATCAATCCCGCCACCAAGCAAGAAATCACCATCCCCGCTAAGAAAGTGGTGAAGTTCAAGCCCGGTGCACAGCTCGAAGTGAAATAACCGCGAGTCCAACACACAAAACGTCCCGCCCTCCAATGGAGAGCGGGACGTTTTATTTTTGCCCGACCGATGATTCATCGGTCTGATCGTTCAGCGTACAATCTTTTGGCGGAAGCCGTCGGACGTTTCGAGCAAGAAGAGGCCACGCATGGGGCCGAACTCGAAGCGGAGAGGGGCACCGGTGGCGACCACGCTGCGCAGCGTTCGTCCTTCGAGGGTGCACAAGCGGACGCGAACTCCGCGCTGCACGCCACACAACAACAAGTGCGAGCCGCTCCACTCCACATACGGGCGAGTGCTTGCGGACTGAGTGGACAAAGCCGTGGGGACGACCACCGTCACTCGGCATTCGGCCTTCGCACCGCTGCCGTCGAGTGCCAAAGCGGTGATGGTCACTTCGCCTTTTTGCAGCGCTTTGAAACTTCCGCCGCCCAACATATCCACGATGCCCGGCTCACTCAATTGCCAAGTCAACTGCTGAGCGGCCGTGGCCGGCAAGACTTTGGCTGCGAGGTTGAAGATGTCGTCCACATGTACCTTGATTTGCGTCGAATCCAGCACCACTTGTGCGGCTTTCGGCACATTGGGCACGACGGGTTCGGCGGGCGTAGGCGGAACGACGGGTTGAACCGGCTGGTCCGGCGTCGGCGTGTCGTCATTCTTCACCACCATCAACTGCGCGCGGGGCGAATCGTTCGTCCAGATCTCGCGACGGCCGTTGCCGTCTTCGATTTCCACGTGCACTTCATAGCGGCAGCCGGGCTTCAGGCGCGAGACGTCGATCTTGGCCGCCGTCTTTTGTTCCGGATTGTGTACGAAGGGCTGCAAACTCACGTTGCGTGCCACACCGGCATCGACAGATTCGCCCGTTTCGGGGCAGACCAAACGATAGAACACGCGTCCCCAATAGGCTTTCCGCTGGTCGCCGCGCACTTCCGTGTGGATGCGCATCGACAGATCGCGGTCTTTGTCGACATCAAAGATTTGTTGGTTCACTTCTTTGCCCCCGATCAGGTAATCGACATTGCGCACAAAAATGCGCAGATCGGGATACGGCAACACTTCGATCTCAAAATCTCGATCGGCACTGAGCTGAATGAGTTGTTTCTCCTTCGTGTTGGTCGTTTCCAACACCAACTTCAGTTTGTAGCGGCCGGGCTTCATCTCGTGATTCCCCGTGTTGTCCGAATAGTTCGTGGGGAAATCCACCGCAACTTGCGTGTCGGCCAAGCGGCGGAAGGAGACAATGCTGCTCGGTCGGAAGGGCGCTACATATTCTGCGCCGCCGTTCACCGGCGTGAAGGTCATTTTCAGGTTGCCGTGCATCTCATCGACATTCGGATTGCGCACGGTGAAGGTCAACAGTGCCGGATCGCCCGAACCCGCATAGGCCGGGAAAAGCAATTCGGGGTCGCGGCAAACGCTCAGCGCGCCACCGGCGATTTCGTCTTCCACTGTCAGCTTGCCGTCCGCCACGCTCAATTTCATGCGGTTGCCATATCTGATCGGATACCACGGCTTGAAGGTGTCGGGGTTGCGCGCCACGAGTTCGCGGCACACCGGTACCAACAGATAATGGCCGTCGGGCACATCGGAAAGGTCGATATCGCTCATCTCCAAGTTCCACGTGGTGAAAATACTGCTCCACAACGTGTTGTCGTAGCGGAACGGGACCAGCTTCACGGTGCGCCCTTCGGCATCATTCACCGCAAAACCCACCTGACCGCTGAAGCGGCCGAACTCGCCGTTGATGGAATTGTAAGAACCCGCCGTGATCTTTGCAGCGAAACGCGTGGTGCGCTGTCCCTCGCGCGGCTCAAATTCGAACGCCGTGTTCTTGCGTGCGCCGAGCACACGCAAGGGCGTGGGGAAATCAGGGTACTTGCCGTTCTTCGGGTGCGCCATCAGCGCCACTTGGTTCTCCCAAAACTGCCCGTTGCCCATGAACGGGCCGGGAAGCGGCGTGGTGATAGTGTTGATGTCGTAATAACCGTCGCCCTGTCCGTCCCAACCGAAATTGGCATGCACGAAACCGCGACGATCGTAGCCGTCATAAACGAAAGCATGCACGCCGCCGCACACCATCACGGGGTATCCGTCTGAGATTTCCTGCATGATGGCCTCGCGAAACTCGTCGGCTTTCATGCGGTCGCGGTGCAAAAGCCGCGTGGTGTAGCCAAAATCGTTTTGCAACGCGTCGAGGGTGTATTCGATGTTCGACGGACTCGCCTGCGTGCCGAAGGTGATGCGAATTGCCTTGCCCACATCCAGCAACAAACGGCCGACGGCGGCCGCCGCACGCGTGGAGTTCATCTGCTCGCGCGTGCCTTTCATCAAGTCCCAGAGATAGGTGGGCGAGGTGTCGGCTTCGTCGCCTTCCGAACGCACATAGAGCGACGGGCGTTGGAGCGGCCACTTGTAGAAATAGAGGAACTGCGCCGCGGCTGTGGCCACGCATCCGGTGTAGGTGGGTTTCCCGCCCACGCGAGGTGTCTTGCTGTTGTAGGGATAGCTCTGCCCCCACTGCGCATCGATGAGCGGTTCGACATAACGGCGCAAATTCTTGGGCGCAGTCGCCGCCGGTTGCTGTCCGGCGCGTACCTGTCGCACCGTCTCGGTGTACTGTTGCAACAAAGCGTGTACCTGCGGCGGGAGCGATGCGGCATTGCCGGTTGTCAGGCGGCCGTAGCCCACCACTTCGTTCATGCGGCTTTCGCCCGACACGATGACAAAGCGCTGTTCGTCCTTACCGACGAAAAGATGATAGGCCGGGGCTTCGCCGTCCACGGCACCGCGCACCGCGGGCGCCGCAATGGGCACGGGGTGGCTCAGATAGTGGCGCGCAACGGTGGCCGCTTGCCGGCGATCGACCGGATCGGCCTGCGCCGTGGTCGCCCCCATGCTGAAGGCGGCCGCGGCGAGCGCGAGAACAATGGTTGATTTAAACATAAGTCAGAGAAATTGATGCGTAAGAATGAGAAGGAGCGGCGGTCAGTCCACCACATTGAAACGTCGGTTGCCGACGACGACAATCCACAAGGGAGAACGACCGACGCGAAGGCGCGTGACGCCCCCTTGCGTGCGAGCGACGACTTTCCGGCGGCCGGCCAGATCGTAGACTTCCACGCGGCGGCCGGCGGGCGCTCCCTGGACGACAAGCATATCGCCCTCGCGCTGCACCGTCGTCACCATGGCCGGGCGGTCTACCGCCGTGGGTGCAGACACACGCACCACACAACGTGCCACCACGGCGTGGGCATCGTCGGCACGGACTGTGATGATCGTTTCGCCGGCACGGACGGCGCGGAATTGTCCGACGGACACCGTGGCCACCACACTCGTGTCGGCCACTTCCCACACCAGGCGGCTCTTCGCCTCAGCGGGCAGCAGTTGGGGATGCAGCGTGAAGACGCTGTCGACGTGCGGTTTCACCGAGTCGGGCAGCACAATTTGTTGCACATCGGGCACCGGAGCGGGATCGACCGGGAAAGGCTGCAACTGATCGCCCACCGCGCAACGCTCGGCATTGACGATTTCGCGCGTTTGGGGGTCGATGAGCAGCGCCACCACGTGCAGGTTGCGGTTTTGCTTCACGTAGCGATAGCCTTTGCTCTGCCCCAAATTGCCGAAACGATGGCTGTGTTCGTAGAGGGTGTCGAGTTGCATGCGCTCGGGCAGGCTGCCCGCGATGCCATAGCGCACCCCGGCGGCCGAAAGCACCACGTCATTGTAGCTCAACCCGCGCATCTCGCCCGTGCCATGATAGAAGATTTGCATTTCGGGCACACTCTTTTCCCAAATCGGATCGCCCGCAGCGTTGTTAAATTGCACAAAGGATGGATGCTTGAGGCTGTCGGCCGTCAACACATAGGCCAAGCGATATTTGTTCTTCGCCACCGGGCAGCGATAGACGGTGGCACTGCGCACGTCCACGCTTTTGCGGTCGATAGACCACGCCGCTTGCACCTTGAGTTGCACAGTGGTTTGCGCACCGGAGGCCTGTTGCACATCGGCAAGCAGGCCGAAGGACTGTTCCTCCGTGCCGCTGTTGCCGAAATAGGGAGAAACATTGTGGCTACCGTTGAGCACGATTTTGGGGCGGCCGGGAAAGAGGCGAAACACCTCGTAATAATCGCCCGTGCCCAAAGCGTCGCCGTCGTGCGCCGCCAGTCCGATGTAACGATCGGCCGCCACGCGGTTCAAATGCTCCAGCGAGGCGATGCCCGGCGGGCAATTCGGACACCACATGCCCGTGAGGTCTTCGACCACGGCCTTGCGAAAAACGGGACGCGTGAGGGTGTAGCGCTGACTTCCGCTCGTGGGGAAGGAGTTGCGGTTAGGTTTGCCGTTGACAGTCAAGATGGTGACGCTGAAATCATCGACGCCGGGGTGTGCGGCCGGGGGGACTTCGATGGTCATCTGGGCTGCTTCGTCGTAGGTCAACGGCTTTTTCAGTTCCAAGATGCGCTCTTGGCCTGTGACACCGTCGATGGTGAGTGCGTAACCCACGCGATCGACGACGCTCTTCCGGTCCCAACTGTTGAGCAGCACGCGGGCTTGCCCCAGCTGACCGGGAGCGACGTAGACCTTGTTGGCCACACTGCAACTCACATTCTGTGCAGAGAGCTGATTAACAAAGGAAGAGAACAAAGCCGCCACCACGAAAAGACATCGTGACGGGAAGTGAGAGTGGAAAACGTTTTGCATTTTGGTTTTATAGCGGAGGTATTAAAAGGACTGCTCCTGCAAAGTTACGATTTAATGCCACATTGCGGCCGTAAACGGGGAGTTTTATTTCCCAATGCCCCACTATGGTGACCAACCCACGGATGGCGACGGGCAAACGGGGGACTTTCGAAAAAAACATGGGGGCTTTTGCCCGAAACAAGGAAAGAAATGGGAGAAACTTCGCAGCAATCTATGAATTTTCGCGCCACGGGGCTTCGGCACATTAAGCAAACATGGTTATTTACTGTGCACGGATTTATAGTTTTCGACTGTTTGCGCGACATTAACGTAGGCAAAAAACACCGACAAGAGCGTTTGTCACGACGCTCTCAAATACTGGCAAGAAGAATCCCCAACGCACACGCCAACACCTTTTATTCCTCTCATTATCAATAAACAACATGCAAACGTATCCGAGCCTTTCTGCAAACACTGACCATTTTGCCTATCATCAGCGCACATAAGCAACCATCTTTCCGGTGGCGCTCGCGACAAAAGCCATTTAGCAAAAGACACCTCCAAAAATTGTTGTATTAAAAACAAACACTATCTTTGCGCATGAATCCTTTTTGATATACTATTTACAGCAAACAAAATTGGATCCGAACTATTTATTGGAACTCGTCTCACATGAGTAACAAGTTGCACAACCGGAGATCATTTACGCCCCGGCACATCCTCTATCAAAACAGATCTGGGTTGGGGATGACGACCGGTCCGAAACATTACACAACAAACCTCACGATCCTCCTCCGGATTTACAAATTGGGAGACACACTCCTTGAAAATATCCCCCCAATGAAAAAGCTTTTATTTCTGCTCAGCGGTCTTTGCCTGTATTGCTTGGCCGCGTGCGACAACGACCACGAGCCGACAAAGCCCGTTCGTCCCTTCCACGGCGACACCTTGGCGCAAATCGCGTGGAATTTTCGCTTCATCGTCGAAAATCATTACCACTCCATCCCGGGGATTGTACCGGAAGGAACGACCTATCGCGTGCCGGTGATCCCCCGCAGCGTGGAAGACAAAACGAAAAAAGAGTATAATGACATGGAATTGGGCAAAGAGGCTCACCTGGGTTTTCCGAGCCACGGTGCACGGCGATACGATCAATCGTCAGAAAAGAGAACTTGAGGCCATTTCCCGTCAACTGAACGCACTGACTCTAACCTCCATAGGAACCTCGCCTGTACTCTGTGGAGTGAAATCCATCGAGGCCGTGGGCGTTGCAGAAAGAGGCAATACTTACGACCTCAGTAGGGAAATGAAACTGCGCATCCGCGACTATTTCGGCAGAGTGAAATATCGTTCTTCGGGCATCGTCACCTTGAATTGTGAGAATACGGAAAGCATGACGGCCAAATATGTTGTTCCGCTCGGTAGCATTAGAGAAGACGAACTGGCGGAACACATCCAACCGGAGCTGAAGTTCTATCTTCCGGTGAAACGGTGCATGGATTTTTCCTCCATCCGCTTTGCCATCACACTCTTCAACGGCAAAGTCCTCAGCTTCCAACACAAGTTGCCGAGCAAGTCGGTGCTGCAAGAGTTGCCGAGCAAGTCGGTGCAGCAATACTACACACCAAACGGCTATGAAAGGGAAGGTACCTATTTTACCACACTGTGGCCTCTGCCTGATTATAAGTATAATGAAAGGGAATGGTAAGCGCGCAATTGCGCAAACCTTCTGAGAAGGTGCAAATCCCGAAAATGAAAATCCCGCCGACTAATCGATTAGTCGGCGGGATTCGTTGTTTCTCGGAATGGGGGTTGCGCACCCTGACTATTTTAGGAGGTTGCCTCTGCACCCTGCGCGGCAGGAAGGGCCGAGCCACTGCTCAGACGGTGCACGTCAACCCAATGAGGGCTCACTCCATGTCGTGGATGACCATGCCGGTGCGGAGTTTGGGCTCGAACCAGGTGGCCTTGGGGGGCATGATGTTGCCGGTGTCGGCAATGCGCATCACTTGTTCCATCGTGACGGGATAGAGCGCCAAGGCAGCTTGCATCTCGCCGCTGTCGACACGTCTCCGCAGTTCGTCGAGCCCACGCAAACCGCCGACGAAATCGACGCGCTTGGAGGAGCGGAGATCGGTGATGCCGAGCTGTTTGTCGAGAATCAGCCGCGACGAGATGTCGACATCGAGCACGCCGATGGGATCTTCGGGATCGAAGGTGCCGGGACGGGCATCGAGCGAATACCAACGGCCGGCCAAATAGAGCGCAAACTGGTGGGCGTGTTCGGGACGGAAGTTTTCGGTGCCGCGGTCGCGCACTTCGAAATCTTCCTCGAGCCGGCCGAGCAGTTCGTCGGGAGTCAGTCCGTTGAGGTCGCGCACCACACGGTTGTAGTCGAGAATCGTGAGTTGCTCGGCGGGGAAGCACACGGCCAAGTAGTAGTTGTACTCCTCGCGGCCGGTGTGTTCGGGGTTGGCCTCGGCGCGAGCGGTGCCCACGCGCGCCGCCGCAGCGGAACGATGGTGGCCGTCGGCGATGTAGAGGGCATCCATCTTGCCGAACTCGCGGGTGATGGTCTCGAGGTCGGTCGGCGCGTCGATCAACCAGAGGGTATGACGGAAACCGTCGACGTCGGCCACGAAATCATAGAGCGGCTCCTGCTCGGCAATTCGCTCGATGAGGGCTTGGAGCGTGGCATTGTGGCGATAGGCCAAAAAGGCGGAACCGATGTGGGCGTTGGTGGCGGTGAGGTGCCGCATGCGGTCGTCTTCTTTGTCGCGGCGGGTGAGTTCGTGCTTCTTGATTCGACCGGAATTGTAGTCGTCAACGTGCGCCGCAAGGACGATGCCGTACTGCGTGTGCCCGTTCATGGTTTGGGCATAGAGGTAGTAGCACTCGCGTTCGTCTTGCACGAGCCAACCTTCGGCGATGAAACGTTCGAGCTGGCGACGCGCTTCGGGATAGACGCGGGGATCGTGCTCATCGGTGCCCTCGGGAAAATTGATTTCGGGGCGAATGATGTGGTAGAACGAACGGACGTTGTCGCCCGTCTCGGCACGGGCTTCGGCGGAATTGAGGACGTCGTAGGGACGAGAGGAGACGAGATGGGCGATGCCGGCGGCCGGACGCAGGCCGCGGAAGGGTTTCACGAGAGTCATGATGGTGATAGATATTAAGGAGGGGGATGTTTAGATGGGACGGGGTGAGGCGCTCACAATCAGCCTCAGCGATTGACGCGGAAGGTGGTGTCGCCTGTGGCGAAAAAGCCGACGATTTGGCGCGCGGCGGCGAGTCCGGCATTGGCATTGGCTTCGGCCGTCTGCGCACCGAGCTTTTTGGGCGTGGCATAGTAGCGATTGCCCAGGGCGGCGGCAAATTCGTCGTGACGATCGGGGCGGATGTCGGTGAGATAGGAGAGGTCGGTGCGCTCCATGAGGAGCGGCAGGAGTTCGTTCTCGTCGACGATTTCCTTGCGCGCCGTGTTGATCAGAATGGCACCGGGACGCATGAGTTCGACCATTTCGCGATTGACAAAACCGCGGGTGCGGGGCGTGGCGGGGGTGTGAAGACTGACGATGTCGCACTTTTGCACGAGGTCATAGAGGTTGTGTGCGGCGTAGGTGCCGTCTTCCTCGATGCGCTCAACGCGATTGAAGAAATCGTAGGCGCTGACTTCCATTTCGAAACCGCGGGCGATGCGAGCCACACAGCGGGCCACGTTGCCATAGGCCAACAGTCCGATGCGCTTGCCGCGGAGTTCGGTGCCGGCTGTGCCGTCGAAATTGTGACGCACGTGACGAATGAGCAAGCCGAAGACGAGTTCGGCCACGGCGTTGGCATTTTGCCCGGGCGTGTTCATCACAACGACATCACGCTCGGTGGCGGCGTCGAGATCCACGTTGTCCACGCCGGCACCGGCGCGCACCACAATGCGCAGATGCGGGGCGGCGTCGAGCACATCGGCGTCGACGCGGTCACTGCGGATGATGAGGGCGTCGGCATCGGCCACAGCGGCGAGCAAGGTGGCTTTGTCGGGGTACTTTTCGAGCAGCCGAAGCGTGTGGCCCGACGATTCGACGATGTGACGGATCCCTTCGACGGCTGCGGGTGCGAAGGGTTTTTCGGTGGCGATAAGGATGTTCATGGCTTTGCTGTGTGTTGGTGAGAAAGGTGTGGACGGAGCAACGAGGAAGCGCCCCCCCGTCCACAATGAGATCAGGAGCGATGCTGCGCTTCAAAAGCTTGCATGGTCTCGACAAGTGCCTGCACGCTTTCGAGGGGCATGGCATTGTAGATCGAGGCACGGAACCCGCCGACCGAACGGTGGCCCTTGATGCCGTGCATGCCGCGAGCCGTGGCGAAAGCGAGGAATTCGGACTCGAGGGCTTCGTGACCTTCGGCCATGACAAAGCAGACATTCATGTAACTGCGATCGGCCGGATCGGTGACGGTGCCGCGGAAGAGGGAATTGCGATCGATTTCGCCGTAGAGGAGTTCGGCACGCTCACGGGCACGACGCTCCATTTCGGCTACCCCACCCCGGGCTTTGATCCAACGGAGGGTTTGCAGACAGGTGAAAATGGGCACAACGGGCGGCGTGTTGAACATGCTGCCTTTGTCAATGTGCGTGCGATAGTCGATCATCGTGGGGAGAGGACGGGTGACTTTGCCCAAGACGTCGTTGCGCACAATGACGAGTGTGACGCCGGCCATGGAGAGATTTTTCTGTGCACCGGCATAAATGAGGGCATATTTCGTGGGATCGATCACACGCGAGAAGATGTCGCTCGACATGTCGGCCACAAGGGGAACGGGCGAATCGAGATCTTCATGCCACTCGGTGCCGTAGATGGTATTGTTGGTGGTGATGTGGAAGTAATCAGCGTCGGTGGGCACGGTGAAATCCTTGGGGATATAGGTGTAGTGCGCGGCTTCGGAGGAGGCGACTTCCACAACTTCACCGAAAAGTTTGGCCTCTTTGAGGGCCTTCTTTGCCCAAGTGCCGGTGTTGAGATAGGCGGCTTTGTGTTCGAGGAGGTTATAGGGGACGTAGCAGAACTGGGTGGAGGCTCCGCCACCGAGGAAGATCACGCTGTAATCGGCCGGGAGTTGGAGCAGTTCGGCGACGAGTGCGCGGGCTTCGTCGATCACGGCTTGGAAATTGGGACTGCGGTGGCTGATTTCCATGAGGGAAAGGTCCATGCCGTCGAAATTGATGCAGGCTTCTGCTGTGGCGCGGATCACTTCTTGGGGAAGAATGGAAGGGCCGGCGCCGAAATTGTACTTTTTCATGATAAGATGGAATTAGAAGTTGTAGTGGTTTGCTGAAGAAGAGAATGGAGGGAATCGGTGCTCCGAGACGTGGGTCTAAGAACGCCGAAAGGCCTCGAACCGCGCCGAGGGGCGTGATTCAAGACCTTTCTGATATGTATTAAGTTTGTGAGGCCCATGTGGATAGAAGACTATAACACGATGAGACAAACACGGTGGAGCTCGTTAGACGATGCCTTTGCCGTGACAGTTTTTGAACTTCTTGCCGCTACCGCAGGGGCAGGGATCATTGCGACCGGGCATCTTGTCCTTGACGAGTGGCTGCTGGGGGAGCTGATCGGGGGCTCCGGCTTGTGCTTGCGCCTCATTGACGTCGACAAGCTCGCCTCTTTGGTCGAATTCTTGCTTCGTTTCGGTGTAATTGCCTTCCGAACGGGGTTCTTCTTCGCCGCCGTCACGCACTTCTTCGCTGGCTGTGCCGGGAATGAAGGCGCGCATGAGCGTGGACACGGAGCTGTCGTTGATGTCGTTGACCATGTCGTCGAAGAGTTTCACGCTCTCGATCTTGAACACCACGAGCGGATCCTTCTGTTCGTAGGACACGTTGCGAACGGAGTGCTTGAGTTCGTCGAGCAGACGGAGATTTTCCTTCCAGCAATCATCGATGTTGTGGAGCAGGATGGCTTTTTCGAATTCGCGAACCACATTGCGCGATTCGGTTTCGTAGGCTTCCTTGAGATCCACACGCACATTGTAGACGAGGCGTCCGTCGCTGATGGGCACTAAGATGTGGTCAAACTGCTCAGCCTGCGTTTCGTAGACCTGTTTGATGACGGGAATGGCCACTTCGCGGAGCTTCTCCATCTTGCGGTTGAACGTTTGGATGGCCGCATCGAAGGCTTTTTCGTAGAGATCCTCACGCTTCATGCCTTCAAATTCCTCTTCGGTGAAGGGAACTTGCATGGCAAAGATCTCGATGAAGCGATCGACGCAACCGGCATAGTCGTATTTGTCGATGGTATCTACCACACGATCCCAGATCATGTTGGAGATGTCCATGCCAATGCGCTCGCCCATGAGTGCGTGACGACGCTTTTCGTAGATGACGGTGCGCTGCTTGTTCATCACATCGTCGTATTCGAGCAGGTGTTTGCGCGTGCCGAAGTTGTTTTCCTCGACCTTCTTCTGTGCGCGCTCGATGCTCTTGCTGATCATGCCGGACTCGATCATCTCGCCGTCCTTGAAACCAAGTTTGTCCATGACGCGAGCGATGCGTTCGGAGGCGAAGAGACGCATGAGTTTGTCTTCGAGCGAGACGAAGAAGACGGAGCTTCCGACGTCGCCCTGACGGCCGGCACGACCGCGAAGCTGGCGATCGACGCGACGACTGTCGTGGCGTTCGGTGCCGATGATGGCCAAACCGCCGGCCGCACGCACCTCGTCGGTGAGTTTAATGTCGGTACCACGACCGGCCATGTTGGTGGCGATGGTAACGGCGCCGAGAAGACGTTCCTCTTCGTGCACTTCGCCGTTTTCGTCCTTGACCTTTACAATACCGGGAGTGCTCTGTCCCGCAAGTGCCACAATATCGGCTTCCTTTTGGTGGAGTTTGGCGTTGAGCACCTGGTGAGGAATGTGACGGAGCTTGAGCAAACGGCTGAGCAATTCGGAGATCTCAACGGAGCTCGTACCGACAAGCACCGGACGTCCGCTGTTGCGCATGCGTTCCACCTCTTCAATGACGGCATTGTACTTCTCGCGTTGCGTTTTGTAGACGCGGTCGTTCATGTCGTTGCGCTGAATGGGGCGGTTGGTGGGGATTTCCACCACATCGAGCTTGTAGATGTTCCAGAACTCGCCGGCTTCGGTGATGGCTGTACCCGTCATACCCGCGAGTTTGTGGTACATGCGGAAATAGTTCTGCAGCGTGATGGTGGCAAAAGTCTGTGTAGCGGCCTCAACTTTGACGTGCTCTTTGGCCTCAACAGCTTGGTGCAAGCCGTCGCTCCAGCGGCGGCCTTCCATGATACGGCCCGTGGATTCGTCGACGATCTTCACTTGTCCATCCTGAATGACGTAGTCGTCATTGAGTGTGAACATGGAATAAGCTTTGAGCAACTGCTGGAGCGTGTGCACACGGTCGGACTTCACGGCATACTCGGCGAGGAGCTCATCCTTCTTGGCAACGCGCTCTTCGTCGGGGAGGTTTTCGGCCTCAAGTGCGGAGAGTTGTCCGGTGATGTCGGGGAGCACGAAAAGCTGGTCGTTTTGTACCTGCTCTGCCAACCAGGCAGTACCCTTGTCGGTGAGGTCACACGAACGCTGCTTCTCGTCTACGACGAAATAGAGGGGTTCCACCGCTTCGGGCATACGGCGGTTGTTGTTCTCCATGTAGATCTCTTCGGTCTTGAGCATGCCTGCCTTGATGCCGGGCTCGGAGAGATACTTGATGAGAGGTCCGTTTTTGGGGAGCGCCTTGTGCGAACGATAGAGCGCAAGGAAGCCCTTTTCGCGATCTTCTTTCTTGTCGCTGGGGATGAGACGCTTGGCTTCCGTGAGATACTCGGTGGCCAATTTGCGCTGCACTTGGTAAAGACGATCGACGAGGGGTTGGAATTCCTCATACATCTGGTCGTCGCCCTTCTCCACCGGACCGGAAATAATCAGCGGGGTACGGGCGTCGTCGATCAACACGGAGTCGACCTCATCGACGATGGCATAATAATGTTTGCGCTGCACGAGATCGGCAGGGCTCATGGCCATGTTGTCGCGCAGATAGTCGAAACCGAACTCGTTGTTCGTACCGAAAGTGATGTCGGCGTTGTAAGCACGGCGACGCGCCTCGCTGTTCGGTTGGTGCTTGTCGATGCAGTCTACGCTCAAACCGTGGAACTGGTAGAGCGGTCCCATCCATTCGGAGTCACGCTTGGCAAGGTAGTCGTTGACCGTCACCACGTGCACACCGCGGCCGGAGAGGGCGCGCAGGAAGACGGGGCAGGTGGCTACGAGGGTCTTACCTTCACCGGTGGCCATCTCGGCAATTTTACCCTGGGAGAGCACTACGCCACCGAAAAGCTGCACGTCATAGTGCACCATTTCCCATTTCAGGTCGTTGCCGCCGGCCACCCAGTGGTTGTGATAGATGGCGTGTACGCCGTCTTCGTCGAGTTCGACGAAATCCTTCGTGACGGCGAGTTCACGGTCGTAGTCTGTGGCGGTGACCGTGATGGTTTTGTTGTTGGCAAAGCGGCGAGCCGTTTCTTTCACGATGGCGAAAGCCTCGGGAAGCGCCTCTTCGAGTGCCGTATCCATGCGTTCGAGCACTTGCTTCTCCAACTTATCGATTTGCGTGAAGAGTTGTTCGCGATCTTCGATGGGAGTATCTTCGATCTTCGCACGAATTTCGCTGATCTGCTGATTGAGTTCGTCGGCAGAACTTTGGATGTTGTGCTGCAGCTCCTTGGTCTTGGCGCGCAACTCGTCGTTGCTCAAGGCTTCGATGGTGGGAGAAACAGCTTTGATCTTGTCGACCCAAGGCTGAATCTGCTTCATGTCGCGGGTTGCCTTGCTGCCGAAAAGTTTGGAGAGGAGTTTATTGAAATCCATAGGATATTTTTTACTGAAGTGAGGGGCCTATTCGTGCTCCTGTGCCGGAACTGGGCGGCCCAAAGGGATGAATGTGAATCGCCGGTGGCGGGGAAACGTTCGATTGTCGTTTCAAAAGAGAGGTAATTCACTGCATCCGCTGGGGGCGCGTATGCGCAGCGCCTTCGAAACGGTGGGAGCCAAACAATCTACGCGCACGGGAGTGCCGATGGTCTGTGGCGCGATCCCGCAACCGTAGAAGATAATGGGAAATTCCACCCGCGCTGCGGTGATCGGAGCGGAGATTCGACCGTCGGTGCCGATGCTGCGCCAACCGGAGCGCAACACGATGACCACATCGCCCGATCGCTGCGGGAAATAGCCGGCACGCGCTGCAAAAGAGGCGGCGGACAAGGCTTCGGTTTGAAGTTCACGCCCCGTGATGACGGTCTTGACACCCGAAAGGTCTAACAAGAAATCGGCGGCACGATGCTGCAACTCCCCGAAATCGATACGCTGCTCGCTGATGAGCCGACGGTTGAAAAAGATTTCGGTGCCGAGGGTGGTTTCTATATAATTGCCTTTGCCGTAAAGGTTGGCCAAATAGATATTGAGTAGGCTGACCGCGCGACGCATGTCGAACACGCCCCCGGGAAAACGGTAACGCTCATCGTCTGCCTGCTCACGATCGAAAGTGCCGGTTCCGGCCAATGTGAAGAGCACACGCCCTTTGCCGACCTTGGCTTCGACCGATTGGATAATGGTGCCCAAAGCGCGGTCGAGTCGCTCATAGGTGTCTTGGAGTTCAAGCGCCGAAGCGGCCGGATTGCGCCCGGCAAAGGTGCCCGCATAGAGAGAAACGTTCAGCAGATCGGGCGTCCCGTCGTTGCCGAGAGGCGTATTGTTCAACACATCTGCCACCGCCGCCGCGACTTCGTCGTTGACCATAGCCGAGGTTTTGAATGCGCCGAAACGTTCTCCGCCGGTCATGCGGTGAGAGAAGGGCTTCACCGTGCTACCGTTGAGCAAAACCATTTGTTTGCCCCGTTGCAAAGGCTGCCAAGTCCCGGCAGCCAAACGCCGATCGATGCTTTGTTGACTGTTGCGAACGTCGGCCCACAGCGGAAGTTCGCCATAATAAGAGGAGGTTACCCACTTGCCGTTCCGATCGTCGATCCATACCGCCTGGTCTGCCGCATGTCCGCCCGCGAGAATCGCGACGTCGGCTTGAGGAGAAAGGGAAACGACATAGGCATGTCCGCCGGTGGCAAGTTTGAGTTCGTCGGAAAGTGTGGTAACCAGGAGCGAGGCGGGCGAAAAACGGTCTGTGGTTCCGCGGCCTTGCACAGTGGGGTCATCGACTGCTACCGTGGCGCGCAACGTGGCGCGGTGCAAGAAGCGCTCACCCACGATGCCGTGTTCCGCCGCAGCTGCTCCCGTGCTCCAGGTGGCCGCTGCCACCGCACGATCTCGTGGAGCAACGGCATAAACGGCCTGTGTATAATAGCGTCCGCCGCGCATCAATTGCCGAAATCCTTCGTCACCATAAAGGGGGGAAAAGGTTTCGAGATAGTCTGACCGAAGTTGGTCTATCAATATATTGACGACCAATCGGGGCATCTCACCTTCTCCGCCGGGCACGCGCTCCCCCTTGGCCTCAGCAGAGGCCAAGATCGTCATCACCGTGATGAGCGAAAGAAGGAAATTGTGCTTATGCATAAAAGCTGACGACAGGGTAAGATGAAACAGGGGGCGGCGAGACGAGAAAGGGATCTACCGGAAAATCACTGTACGGGTGTTTCCGAACACGCAGGCCGAGAGTCGACCACCGAACGCCGGAAGATAAAGACACCCCGAAGCAGCAAAATCAATGCCAAAGGAAGCGTGGCAGGCGAAAACCACTGCAATCCGGCCGCCCAGGCCACGAAATAGACCGCAGCGCCGACGATGAGCGCCCATGCTGCGTAATCGCGGGTGCTGCGACGCAAGGCGATAAAATAGCAGACAATATAAAGTAGCCACAAAGGACAAAAGAGTCCGAGCAACCAGTTGGTGCCGACGGCCGGATGTTCCGACCAGCCGACCAATAGGGTGAGTACGACGCCGACCAACCCCGTGGAGAGGAAGAACAGCGTGTCGAAGGTACCGATCCAGATGCGCCATGCGCGACGCGTCACCTGCGTACGCTCCAACGAACGTTGCTCGCCCAAAGTGAGCAATGCCGCCAACACAAACACGCCCCAGAACACGACACCGGGAGTGAGCGGCGAACGTCCGGCTGCAGCCGACGAGGAGAAAGGAATCAACGGACTATCCACCACGACGAGCGAGCGCAGCTTGCCGTCGGCGCTTTGCACCTTGGCCGCTTGCCACATTTGCTTCGCATAGATGGGCAGGAAATTCATCTTGGGCAGGTCCTTCCGCGGAAATTCACGATCCACTTCCGGACCGAGCAACAAATCCTGTCCAAATTCATACCACGGACTTTGCGCCGTGAATTCGTGAATCATTCGTCGCTGCGTGAGCAGTGCGCCGTCGTTCTTCAGATCGGGAAACACCAGTCGCTCACCGTGCTTTGCTAAGGCCGATTGCACCGCAGCGAGCGCCCGGGTGGTACAATTGTCATATAAGAAATTGTAGCGGTAGGTCCAATGCGGCATTTCGAGCGTGAGGCGATCTTGTTCGCCGTTCAGCCCCGGCACCACGTATTCGCGCACCTCGGGATTGTGCTGCTCAACGATTGCATTGAGCGCTTGCGCCACATCGTGCGCTTCCTCGGGCGTAAGCGCCAGCACCTGTGCCGTCACTTGGGCGTCGTCCTGCAAATAACTTTGCACAAACAATGCGGTGCTCTCCTTCGCCATCGAATAGTCCGTACGCCCCAAGACGAATCTCATTATAAAATTGGGCGTATCGAACGAGAACCAACCGAAGTTGTACGTATAGTCGCTCGTCGGCTGCGCCACATTGCGTACGCGCAGCGCCGTGTGCCCATACAACCGATACACCTCATGACCGGGCGCACAGGTCAGCAGACTCACTTCCAAAGAATCGGCGTCGCTGCCCGATGGTTCGGGAACGGCGGCGGAAGCCCCTGTGATGAACAACAGGAGCACGAGCATGAACCGAATTTTCAACGACAACTTCATGAGGATTTATATATAGAATGGGGCAAAGGTACACAATAATCGGTGCAGAGCAAAATGTACGTTTGCTTTTTCTGCCCCGATTTCTTCTTTTCCATCCCCTCTCCATCCACCGAACGAAAGCCAAGGCCGATCGCCTTCCGCCGTCCACAAAACGCAAATCCATCTTCCTCAAACGCCATATTCGGCAGCATCCGCACGACTTCGAATGGTAGAAACGACGTAAATGAACGCCGAGGACACAGAATATTAGAAATAAGTTTGGTCATCTCATCCGAACATTGTACTTTTGCACACGGTAATCAACGCCAAGACCACAAGGAGAGATGCCGGAGTGGTCGAACGGGCCGCACTCGAAATGCGGTGAACGGGCAACTGTTCCGGGGGTTCGAATCCCTCTCTCTCCGCCATAAAGGTGTGAATCAAACAATGTTTGGTTCACACCTTTTTCATTCGCATCTATTTTCCCCCAACCGGATCAAAATTAAGAACACCCTCTCAACGTTCCCCTTATCCAATATCGACAAACCGACTCATCTTTTCAATGCAACGGCGCTTCTGAACCAAATTGGGATGAACGTACAGATTCAGTGTAGTAGAAACGTCGGAATGGCCGAGTACTGTACTCACCGTCTTGTAGTCGCACTGGCTCTCTATGCAACGCGTCGCAAAGGTGTGGCGAAGTCCATGAAAAACAATCGGGGGAATCTGTAAGCGCCGGAGCAAACGGGAAAAATAATCACGATAGGCTCGCGGATCCGTAGCTTGCTCCGACACCCCGACCACAAAACGAGAACTGCCCTGCCGCTTGACAGAGCACAACGCATCGAACAACAATTTGGAGATCGGAATTTCCCGAAACGAATGTTTTGTTTTGGGAGTGGAAAACACACGCTCCGTCACCCTCCGTTCACAATCGTAGATACGCCCCACCGTTTGACGCACACGAAGGGTGCGGTGTTGCAAACTCACATCGCCCCATTCCAGCGCACAAACCTCTCCGATACGCATCCCCGTGCAAAGCGCAAGCAATATCCCGATATTGCGCGAAGTCGGTTGCCCTACCAAATATTGCATGAGTTTGCGTTGGTGAGCGAGAGAAAGCACCGGCAACTTTCGCCCCTGCTCTGTCGTAGGGTAAGCTAATTGCCAGTTTTCGCGCTCGCAAAGGTGCAAACGTGCACCATATCTGACGACGGCGCGCAAAACGGCGACAATGTCCCGAACAGTCTTCTTTGCCATTCCCGCCCTCATCTTGTCAACAATGAATTCTTGCACCTCCGCTTCGTGGATCTGAACCATCGATCCAAAGCGCGGGATAAGATGAGTGCGCAACGCCAAACGATAGGCGCAGATAGTCGAATACTTTACAATGGGTTGTTTAGCTTCCGCCCAACGATGGGCAAGCTCCCGGAACGTTTGCTGCATGATGTACATATTTTGAGAATAATAATTGGCCATAGGCCATCAAAATATGTACAGAAATCCAGAAAACGAGCTCAACGATTTCCTTTCGAACGATTGTGCGTTTTACACAGCATCTCACAATTGGCAAGCGTTGTCGCCCCTCCCTTACTCCATGCCGTCACATGATCGGCATCCATCTCGTCGAATTTATAAATACGCACCTTGTTGGCATTGTTGCCCAGCGCACACAATGGACAGTTAGACACTCCCGCCTGCTTCGCATTCTCCGTCTGCCTTTTGTAGGCCGCCTTTTTGTCTTTCTGTTCGAAGAAGCGCACGTCAAGCAGAGCTGTATCATGCTCTCCTCCAAGCACATATTCGTAGATATTGCGCGGACATCTCACCGCCTCGTCGCCAAGCAGCGCTTCTACGCGTGTCGTGATGTGCTCAATACTGTAAGGCGTGGTGTGATACGTCTCATAAAGTCGCCCCCACTCCAGGCCACACATCGTCTTGTCAACCATCGTGAAGGTTGTTGCCACCCAATCTATCACAGAACGGAAGTAAGTTTCCAACTTACCCCTATATCCCATGGCTAACGAGAACCTTACGAACGCCAAGACGGCAAAGAACGACGAATTCTACACGCAATATCATGATATTGAGGCAGAAATGAGTGCTTACCTCGAATACAATCCCGATGTTTTCCGCGGCAAGACAGTGCTAATGCCCTGCGACGATCCCGAGTCGAGCAATTTCACGCGCTATTTTGCGGCGAAGTTCGCAGAGTTGGGACTGAAGAAACTCATCAGCACCAGCTTTGCACAAGAGAGCAAACATTTCAAATCCGATTGGCAGCCAACGCTCTTCGAAACGGAGAATCCTCGTTTTTGCGCAGAAAAGACGGCGGTTTGCGGCAAGATTTTCACGCTGACGCACGACACGAACGGCAACGGCGTGATCGACATAGACGACCTCGAATGGGAGTATTTGAAAGGTACGGGCGATTTCCGCAGTCCGGAAGTCACTGCCTTGCGTGATGAGGCCGACATCATCATCACAAATCCGCCTTTCTCACTCTTCCGCGAGTTCTTGGCATGGATAGTTGAAGCCGATAAGCAATTTGCGATTATCGGGAATATGAATGCGATTACTTACAAGGAGGTCTTTCCCCTGATTAAAGACAATAAAATATGGCTGGGGGCTACTATCCACAGTGGTGATCGCGAATTTCAAATTCCGCCCGAATATCCGGTTACTGCTTCCGGATGGCGCGTGGATGAGTTCGGGAATAAATTTATCAGGGTAAAGGGGGTGCGTTGGTTCTCTAATCTCGAACATGGCCGCCGCCATCAACCTTTGGCCTTAATGACGATGGAAGACAACCTACGCTACAACAAGAAAATGAAAGGCAAAGAGGTATACGAACGCTATGACAACTACGATGCCATCGAAGTTCCTTTCACCAATGCGATCCCCTCTGACTACGAAGGGGTGATGGGGGTTCCCATATCATTTTTGGACAAGTACTGTCCGGAGCAATTCGAAATCTTAGGGAATGAATACGATTTAAATATAGAGCGAGGTCGAGGTTATATTGAAGGGAAACGCATGTATAGTAGATTATTTATTAGGAGGGTGCTCAATTTTGACAAAGATACACTTGTACACATTTAATCCATTGACAAGTGGTTGTGCAATCCCAACCTCTGCAAACCAAAGGCCATTAGAAAGCCCCTTTTCTTCACTTTCTGTACAACCAAGATTTCGAATAGCCACGAATAAATAATCGTTTGTAAATGTTTCGGCCTTCAACAATCGGAGACATTCTAATATCCTTATCCCATTCTTCGGGACGTCCGTAATCGTAACTACAACCTAAGATTTCGAATAACGTATAAGAATACGAGCATAGGTTGGTTTCCCTTTTATAGCTCCATCTTTATCTTTAATAAGACCATGTGTCTTTATTCGCGCTTTATTTCCTATGATAAAATCATTTGCACTTAAGATTTCGACTCAGTACCCACGACAATAACATCAGATCAATGAAAACCGAATTACATACAGAATGGACCGTTGCCGACATCTGCAAGGGGTTTGTCTATAATGAATTGGAAGGTAAAGGTCTCTTCGGCTTGGACGGACGTTTGACCATACAACCGGAGTATCAACGACACTACATCTACAATGATGGCAAGAAAGACGTGGCCGTGGTGGAGTCGCTGCTAAGTCGTTATCCCTTGGGCTTGATTTATTTCAATCGCACCAGTTCCGGACAATATGAGGTGCTGGATGGCCAGCAACGCATCACCTCTTTGGGGCGTTTCGTCACCGGTAAGTTTGCCATCGAGGATGCCAACGGCAACATTCAGTACTTCTCCGGCCTCCCAAAGGAACAGCAACAGCTCATTCTCGATTCCAAACTTTTAGTGTATGTTTGCGAGGGCGAAGAGCGCGAAGTGAAAGAGTGGTTCAAGACCATCAACATCGTGGGTGTTCCGCTCAACGAGCAGGAACTGCGGAATGCCATCTATTCCGGCACTTTTGTCAGCGCAGCCAAGCGCGTGTTCAGCAATTCGCAGAACGCAGAAACGCAGAAGTGGAGCCACTACGTGAAAGGCGATGTGAAAAGACAGGAGTATTTGCGCGTGGCACTCGAATGGGTGAGTGCCGCACTCGGTATGACGGTCGATGCCTATATGAGCAAGCATCGGCGCGACGAACAGATCACTGAGTTGGAAACTTAGGGAATACAAATATACACACTCTTAAAGAGAGAAGAAAGCAAAATGTTAGATTTAACGCGATTCCGTCTGCGGAAATGTAGTGCGTGATTTTTCTTGCGAGTCACAGGCTTTTCCGGTTTCCCGGCAAAAAAATTATTTAGCTCACTTTGTTCTTCATTACCCAAACACCGGGCGGGGCGCTCAGTTTCACCGTTCTGCCGTGCTGAGGCGCAGGGCTCTACGCGCACGCGCATGCGCGCGTTTCAGGCACTTTTAGTTTTTTGCCTTCACGCTTCACCCAAAGAAGACAAATAACTGATGAATAGCGTGTTAGATGTGAAGATGGTGGATGTGTTCAAGCTTCACCGGTGAAGAAGTAGGGAAAGGCAAAGCCTTCACCCACAAATCACAGCATGTCAAGCGGATAGAGGGGAGGGGTGAAGGCAAAAAACGGAAAGTCGCTGAGTGCGAATGCGCGGGCGCGTTCGCAGGCGCGAATGTGCCTACACACATGAGCGAGCGGGGCGAGTGAGTGAAGCGGGCGAACAGAACGGGAACGAAGGGAGGGGCACAGAGCGAAAGAGAAGGGGCGGGCGCTCAAAAAGAGGGGGCTCAGCGGAGAAATAAGGGAAGAAGGGAAAGAAAGCCCGCAAGTTTTCGACCTCTGAAGACTGAATTCGAAATGCGCGAACTTTTTGTTGCAAGAAAAGTCGGTTTCATCGAAAGAAAATGCTTACCTTTGCAACCGAATAAACACAACACTTCCCTTTCCTGCCGCAATACGGCGTACATATAGCGCAAAATCGTGGGCACTTCCCCGATGAGCCTACGCAAACGATCTTTGACTTCAGATGATTCGCAACTACACAGCAAACATTGCCTCGACAGGTGGGACAAAACAGTGGCTTTCATCAAGAGAGGAGCTCGCACCGTGTAGATCCTCGTTGGGCAAGTGTCTCATTGCCCACAGCGAGCGTATTCACCTGTGCATGAAAGCCTTTGCAGTCGTCAAAATCTGCCCGGCTGCCAACAAGTTGAGAACGGGCGGCGCTCTACCCTGCCGACAAGGGTAAATAGATGGGAGAGCGACGCGCAGGTCTCCGTCGCAATCAGTTGCAACGGAGGGTACGGGCTGCCATCGCCGCCGATCCGCATTGACTGAAAACAATCTCCCGAGGAGAGCAGACACGCCCTTGTGCTTCGTGCGCAGAGCTCAGAGGGGGTATTGCGCGGAGTGGTGAGCACGGCTTTTGCACGAGAGCCGTCCCGAAAGTTGACCGGGCTCCAAACGGACAATGCTCCCGCCGTGTGCACAGCGTAAACTGACGCGATGCTGCGTTGCGGAATGGACATCCCGCGACCGTCCTTTGGTGAGGCGGAATGCCCCAAAACGGGCAAACTTCGGCGACGGAGCTGTCACCGTCGCTCCGCGAGAAACGGCGGCGAACGGAAAAGATGAGATTTTTGTACGGCCAAAACAACAAATACCCCGCAAGAATGCGTAATTTTGAGGGCACAAAGCAATTTCAAAACAAAGACTCTCATGATCACAAACAGCAGCTTGGTGAGTATCGCGAACCTCTCGCGCGAGAAAATCCTGTATCTCATGGAGATGGCGCACGAATTTGAACTGCGTCCCAACCGCAAGCTCCTCGACGGGCGCATTGTCGCCACCTTGTTTTTCGAGCCCAGCACGCGCACACGCCTCTCGTTTGAGACGGCCGCGAATCGACTCGGGGCACGCGTCATCGGATTTACCGACCCGAAAGTGACGTCGTCGACAAAGGGCGAAACCCTCAAAGACACCATTATGATGGTGGCGAATTACAGCGATGTGATCGTGATGCGCCACTATCTCGAAGGAGCGGCGCTCTATGCGAGTGAGCTCACGCCGGTGCCGGTGGTCAATGCCGGCGACGGAGCACACCAGCACCCTTCGCAAACGCTGCTCGACCTCTACACCATGATGCAGACCCAGGGCACACTCGACAACCTGCACATTCACCTGGTCGGCGACCTCAAATATGGACGCACCGTCCACTCGCTCATCATGGCCATGCGCCATTTCAACCCCACATTCCATTTCATCGCTCCCGCCGAACTGGCCATGCCCGAAGAATACAAGCAGTATTGCCGCGAGCATGGCATTCATTTTGTGGAACACGAAAATTTTGATGAGGAGGTGATCGCCGAGGCCGACATTCTCTACATGACGCGCGTGCAACGTGAGCGTTTCTCGGATCTCATGGAGTATGAACGTGTGAAGGATGTCTACATTTTGCGCCGCGAGATGTTGGCGAAAGCCCGTCGCAATCTGCGCATTCTCCACCCACTGCCGCGCGTCAACGAGATCGCGCAAGATGTGGACGACACGCCGTATGCCTACTATTTTGAACAGGCGCGCAACGGTTTGTTTGCTCGCGAAGCCATCATCTGCGACGTGCTGGGCATCACCCTCGACGAGGTACGTGCCGACAGTGCCCTTCTTTCTCAAAACTCTGCTCTATGAAACGCGAAAAACTCATGGTGGCCGCCATCGAAAACGGCACGGTCATCGACCATATCCCCTCTGAAAAGTTGTTTGCCGTGATTCGCCTGCTCCACATTGAGGAATTGGACCACGACACGGTGTTTATCGGCTACAACTTGCACAGTCATTTGATGCAGCGAAAGAGTATTATCAAAATCGCCAATCGCTTCTTTTCGCCGGCTGAGCTCAATCGGCTCTCGGTCGTGGCTCCGAATGTGACGCTGAGCATCATCCGCGACTACGAGGTGGCGGAAAAACACCGCGTGGCGATGCCCGACGAACTGACGGACATCGTGCGCTGCAACAACCCGAAGTGCATTTGCAACAACGAGCCGATGCCCACGCGCTTCACGGTGAGCGGCGACGTGCTGCGCTGCCATTACTGCGAAATGGAGCAGCCGATCGGTACGGTGAAGTTGGTGTGACGAGCGTCGGGCTCTACAATCGTACACCGTCAACGAACCTTGCCGACTCCGCCTTTCCATGCGCCTCGGTCGGCTTCGAGAAAACAGACACGCGGGGTGGGAAGTTTTGGCTTCCTGCCCCTGTGCCATTTCGCGCCGCCGAAAGTCTCTAGCTCTACCGGAAACGATGGGACGGCGTTCCGGCGTTCGTGCGACTCGTCTGTTCCAATCCACATGATGACTGAGGACGACGAGCGGTTCCTGTACTTACCGCTCTCAGGTTCGTTCTTCTTCGCGCACTTTCCCGGTTGCGTTCACAGTCCCGCCCCTCCGTTTCGCGTTATTTCCACGCGTTTTCCGGTTCCGTTTGTTCCCGAATGATCGTTTGTGGACGTAATCTGCTGCAGAAAGTGCGCAAAAGTTTGCTTTTCTCGCGAGGATGTATTACCTTTGCACACGGATCATCGAAGAAGCGCGATGTTTGGAATTCATACCGGCTTTTCCGCTTCTAGATACCGTCAGGAGAGATGGTAGAGTGGTCGATTACAGCAGTCTTGAAAACTGCCGTACCGAGAGGTACCGGGGGTTCGAATCCCTCTCTCTCCGCAAAGTGGCTTCAAGATGACTTCAAAATGGTCGTCAAAACAGCCTTCAAAATTAGCGTAAATCGTTGTAAGACTTATACTTACAACG